>OOIG01000903.1_pt1 | contig 23511 bp, 27 predicted proteins | sample 1692091 | NCBI WGS metagenome assembly OOIG01 (sample SAMN06348188, study PRJEB24527) | human gut metagenome | biome: human gut; feature: ankylosing spondylitis patient; material: feces | host: Homo sapiens | place: China | collected 2015-10 | reverse complement strand
TCCTATATGGCTGTGTGCAACACCGCACCGCCCATCACTGAAAACCGATTCATACAACCGGGCAAGATCCATCAAAAGCTTGATTCCTTCAGCTGTTGTAAAGAGAGATATTTTTGTACACACGGAACTCGCGAGAACATTATTCAATTCGTTCAACAGGGAAATAATCGCTTCTCCTTGATATTTGTCCCGCTCTTCTGCTTCGGTGGCCTTTGGCATGGCGATTTCACGGCACATGACAATGGAGTTTTGTCCCGAAGCCAAGGCTTTTGCTTTATCATGATAGCCCATCTTTGCATATCCGGTTATCATCATCATAGTGACTGCATCACGGTCTTCGGGCGAGATGTCCATACCCAAAACTTTTTCAAATACGCGGAGTTCTTCCTGCCAGTATACATTATTTGAGTTATATTCGGTGTCTTCATATGCATAATCGGAGTCGGTTGTGGTATAGCTTCGCGCACCGTATTTCTTCCAGCCTTGGATATTCAGCGCATATCCGAGTTTGACAAGCACCTGCGGTTCGGACGGAAACTCTTCTTCCGCCGAGCGGAGCATTCGGATGCATTCTGTCATGTCTTCCTGACTGTTTAACGCAATTTCTGCCTCATTCAATATGTTTTTCAGCTTTTCCTGTCTGTCTTTACTGTACCCGAAAAGCTCGTCGATACTGACATTGAAATAGTTTGCAATCGCGGGTATCAGCTCCATGTCGGGATATCCGCCGTTTGCTTCCCAGCGGGAAACCGCCTGCGGGCTTACGCCAAGCACTCCCGCCAAGTCCTCCTGCTTTCTTCCATCGCGTTGACGGAGCTGTCGTATTTTTTCGCCGATTTTAATATTCATATGTTATTCTCCTGTTATCGTTATCATCGGTGTGATTATATTTTATCATGAAAGCCGTTCGTCGTCAATTATCAATTTGTTGTTTAGCGAACAAGTATAACTTGATTGACATCGTATGTAAGCCATCAGAAACTGCGCCGCAGGAAACAAAGAAAAAACCATAGCGAAACAAAAAGTTCCGAAAACCTATTGACAACGCGTCTTTGCCATGATATAATAACAGAACAATGAGTTCCGAAATTATCAGAGGTGCGTTTATGAGAGTCATGAGTGAAGAAAAACTGCAAAAACTTGCGGAGTTTATCAAGCAATATGCGCGGGACAACAACGGTGAGTCCCCGAGCCTTGCGGATATCATGGAATATATGGGCATGGTCAAGTCGACCGCGTATCGGCATATCTTAGAGCTTGAAAAGCGCGGCGTCATTTCCTATTCGGGGAAAAACACGCTGGAAACACCCTTGCAGAAGAAAATGCACGTGATGTCCCGCCGTATTCCCGTGGTTGGAATGATCGTGTGCGGCACGCCCGACGAGCAGGAGGAGCATATTTCAAGATACCTTGCCGTTCCGGAGGAGTGGCTCGACGGTGAATGCTTTCTGCTGGAAGCATACGGCGATTCCATGGCGGACATCGGCGTTCATGCAGGCGATCTTGTGCTGGTCAAGAAAACAAACGTCGCAAATGACGGGCAGGTGATTGTTGCGCTTACGGAAGAAGGAAACACGCTCAAGCGCCTGCATTACGAAAACGGCAAGCCCGTGTTGTACGCGGAAAACAGCAGCTACACCGAAAAGCAGCGCGTCATCCACCCGAAAGAGCTGACGATTCAGGGCGTGGCGCTGAAGGTTATCAAAGATATTGTTTGATGCGCAAAGGAGGCATTTATGAAACCGTCAGAATACCCGCCGGCAGAACTGAGATATGGGGAAAACTACTTGGCAATTGAAGAATGTGTTTTTTACTGTGAAGATGCCAATAAAGGATATCCGTGCAACGCCACTGTCTGGTTGAGAGTAAAATCAGGAACATTTCAGGCATACGCTTCCTGCGACTGTGCCACACAGCAATTTTACGACTTTGTGGAGCAGTTGCAGAAGATGTACGAGTTTCAATGTTTCAATGCAACACTCTCGGCAATGTACTATGGCAGCTATGTATCGTTGGCATTGGATAAAAAGGGGCATATCAAGGTTGAGGGCAAAATTTTTGATGACGGAATGGAACAGTGCCTGATTTTTACCTTTACGACCGACCAAAGCACGCTGCTGCCGTTCATCAGTGGCTTAAAAAATATGATATCGTAGCAACCAAAAAACGAACAACTGCGCTTGACCGAAAGGAAAAAACTATGACGCTTGAAGAACTGAAAATTCGTCAGCTGACAAATCAATATCTGCTCGCTCCCGCGGACAAATTGACCGTGATGCGCGACCTTTGCGGCGTGCAGGCGCAGTTTATGACAAACGCTTTGCACTCACTGAAAATCCGTACAAACGACTATGACGAGCAGACCGTCGCCGAGGGGCTTGTGAAAAACTGGTCTGTGCGCGGCACGGTTCATGTGTTTGCCGAAAGCGATCTGCCGCTGTTTATCCGGTGCAACAACGGCGCGGATTATCGCAAAAACGAATGGCAGGGATATTCCTATATGAAAAATCAGCGCCCGTGCTGGGCTTTGACGCCAGAACGGCAGAAATATCTTGCGGATATCATCATCTCGGCGGTTGCGGAGAGGGCATACACGCGCGACGAGCTAAAGGAGCTTTGCCGCGCAAACGGGATGACAAAAATCGAAGAGGATTGTATGTTCGAGTCATGGGGCGGCGGTATACGCGAGCTTTGCGTGCGCGGCTTTATGAATTATACGGTGCAGGAGAAAAAGCAGTATATCTCTTCGCCCGAGTTTTCTCCGATTCCCGAGGAGGAAGCAAAAATTGAGATAGCAAGGCGATATTTTACGAATATCGCTCCTGCAACGATACATGACGCGATGTATTTTACGGGCGCAAAACAGGCAGAGGTCAAGAATTGGCTTCGGGACTTGCCTGTCGAGTCGTTTGACTTCGGCGGCAGGACATATTATTACATACCAAATGGGAAAACATACGATGGGGACATTCCGCATTGCATTTTCCTTGCGGGATTTGACCAGCTTATGCTTGGGTATCAGAAAAAGGAAAGTATCTATTTAAAGCCTGAATATCTTCGCGGCGTGTTCAATCTTGCAGGTATCGTTATGCCGCCCCTACTCATCGACGGTGATGTGGCGGGGATATGGAAAAACAAAAACGGGAAGCTTGAAATCAAGTGCTTCCGTAGCCTGTCGCAAGCCGAAAAGAGCTATATAGAACAAGCGGCAGATAAGCTGTGGGGCGATATAAAAGAGGTAAGATATGTTGATGAAGGATGACAGCATTTTTTACACCGCCGATCGTGCCGAATGGCGGGCGTGGCGCTGAAGGTTATCAAAGATATTATCTGATGCGCAAAATTGAAGAGAAAACCATTCTGTCCGCGAAAAACGGCATGAACTTCTATAGCGGATGCACGCACGGGCGCATTTACTGTGACAGTCCGCTCGGACTGCTACGGGATGGATTATGAATTTAAAGATATAGGAAGTTTTTGTGACAAAAACAAAAGTGAAATGGTGGCCTTATGATATATTTAATGAGTTTTCGAATGCCTACAAGAGAAAATGAGGAAAATTATTTTTCAGGAAATTTCAAAGTCAAAAGAACCTGCTATACGACCTATTATCCGTTTCAACTGTTTCAGTATCGCGAACTGCCCGAGTTCTTTTTTTCGGACATCACGATATTCTGTGGCAATAACGGGAGCGGTAAGAGCAGTATCTTGAATATCATTGCTGAAAAGCTGGCTCTTGAGCGAAGCACCCCGTTTAACCGCTCCGACTTTTTTGAGGACTACGTCGGCATGTGTGACTATCAGTTAGAGCGAGCGATTCCGACGGGGAGCAAGATCATCACGAGCGACGGCGTTTTTGAAAAGGTGCTTGATATTCGCCGTATCAACGACGGTATTGACAGCAAAAGGTCGGATTTGATCCGGGAATATATTGCGGAAAACAGTCCGGGTGCAGCGCCGAATCTTTTTCAGGGATTGGATGATTACGAGCGGTGGAAACGGGTCAGCGATATGCGAAACAAAAATCGCAGTCAGTCCCGCTTCTTGAAAGAAAACCTGATGCGAAATATACAGGAGCGTTCAAACGGCGAGAGCGCACTGTCATACTTTGTTGATTCAATTCAGGAAAATGCGTTGTATCTTTTGGACGAGCCGGAAAACAGCCTTTCTCCGCAAAATCAATTGCAACTAAAGTATCTTATTGAAGACTCGGTGAGAAATTACGGATGTCAATTTGTTATTTCCACTCACTCTCCGTTTCTGCTCTCCCTGAAGGGTGCACACATATACAATATTGACGAAACACCGCCCGCCGAACAAAAATGGACGGAGCTTGCGTGCGTAAAAGTATATCACGACTTTTTTGTCGAGCAGGATGATAAATTCCAGTGATCGAAAGCGAGCCATCCTCCCGGCTGTGAAAACGGGTGTCCGCAGGGAAATCTACGGGCAAAACGATCCCGATGCCCGTACAGTGCAAAGAAAAGCCCCGCCGAAGCGGGGCAAAAATTATCTTTTTTCGATTGGAATCCAAAGCTCGCGATATCTTTGATTACGCCTATCTCCACTGTACCAATGTGTTACCACAAGCTCAGGAGCATTTTTTAGTTGATATCCTGAATTTGGCAGCCATTCGCTTGCGATTTTTTTCCTCAGCTCAAGGAATATCAGCGTTGGATACGCACATCTCTCGGTTTCAAATATTGCATAGGTGCATTTGGGAATCGTGATATTTTGATAATACCCGGCAAATTCTTTCCCCAAGACTTCATCCTTGTTGAGATTATTGCGATAATATTCGGTCAACCGGCCTGCGATATAAAAGTCGTATCCGTTGTCGTCAATGTTGGTAATGACGTCAAAATTGCTTACATTATCGCCCGAAAGAGCCCCGAGAATGTACTGTAACGGTCTTGTTTTTACATACATTTCTTCTTCTTGTTCTGCACGTTCTCCGGGAACGCCCGAAAAATGACGCTTATAGCCCGTCAGTATCATTTCCTCTTTTTCTTCAATTCTGTAATTCATGGTGCTACCGCCTTTCAATATAATTTGAATGGACAGGCGGGAGAAAGACTTGAGCATCTGACCATTCATGCGCGCTTCGGATGGAGTGATGCCGTGAAATTTTTGAAATGCTTTTGCAAAGCTGTCCGGAGAGTCATACCTGTATTTCAGAGCTATGTCAATCACCTTTGTTTTTGTGTTTGCAAGCTCTGCGCCGGCAAGCGATAATCTGCGGAGCCGGATATACTCCCCGAGCGTGTAGCCGCAGAGTATACCGAAAATCCGCTGAAAATGATAACCTGACGAAAAACTTTGCTTTGCAACCTCTTCGTAATCAATTTCATCTGTAAGATGATTTTCGATGTAGTTTATCGCATTTTGAATTCCACATATCCAGTCCATATTCATCCTCCTGTCAAACATATTATATCATCGCAAAAATTATATTTCCCGATATTTTATGCGGTGTTTTATCGGATATATTGTATCATAGCTAAAAAACAGTTGCAAGGGTTGACTTAAATCCTCTCGGCGGTGAAACCGGGCGTCCGTAGAGACATCTTCGGGTAAAACGGTCCCGAGATCCGAGCAGTGCAGTGCGCTCTTCAAGCCGTCGGTTGAAATTTCAATGTTGCTCAATGTGATTGCGGCGGCAAATGACATTGAAGATGAAGACCTCGGCAAACTTCGTCACGCCTGCATCGAGGAAGTCCGGAGAATCAACGGGAGTGTTTCTCTTGACAACGCAATCGAATGGCAGAAATAAATTCGGAATCGCAAATTTTTTGATGCGGGAAACAAAGAAAAGCCCCGCCGAAGCGGGGCAATAACAGTATCATCTGCTTGCTTTCTTTCTGATTCCGACAATAAAATCGCTTTCTTTTCCCTCGAAAAGTATGTCCAATATCTTTGGTATTTTATCTTTGTATTTTGCATCATTTTCGGTTTCGGAAAGAGCCGTCAAATGATATGATAAAAGCCAAGCGAGTGGTTCTATAGCAGACTTTGCAATTTTGTTTTTCTTGTTTTTGTCTTTCAGGATGTACACCAATGCAGTTTCTCTTGTCTTGAACAGATTCGGTAATTTTTCGGCATATTCTATAGCCTTTTCATAGTCGCCATATCTGTAATAGGCATCGGATATGTTGCAAAGTGTCGCACCTCTCACTTCCGAATCATCGCAGTAATTCAAAATTCGCTCTTGAATCATGATAGATTCTTTCAGAAACTTTCGTTTTTCCGTTTGGGTTCCGTCAAGCTTTTCGAGTGAAGTAGACAGTTGCATGAGCAGAAGCGCATTATTAGGATATATTTTCAAAGCATCACGCATAAGCTCAACATTTTCTTTGTGTTTTCCATTTGACCTGTTTTCAGCCCATTTTTGATTAATTTCATCAAGCTTGCTTGCGGAAGTTATCTCTTCCATACCTATCAGCTCGTCGACAGATACCGCAAAATAATTTGCAAGAGCAGGCAGCATTGTGATATCGGGATAACCGTCTCCGCGCTCCCATTTGCTGATTGCCTGATATGAAATTCCGAGATGGGTTGCAACTTCTTCCTGCGTAAGGTCTCTGTTGTGGCGTAGTTTTTTTAATTTTTCGCCAATCATAAGTTCCATCGTGGTACCCTCCGTTTTAATTTTAATTCCGACGCGTCTGAGTAAATTATAAGGTATCAGGCGGGAAAAATCAATAACCGCAACATAGACCACGCTCAACTAATAGTAGAAATTTTCTACGAATATGGGCGAATTGATAACTTTCCGATAACTCTTTCGATTTCCGCGGGATACGTTTCTACCGTAAGTTTAGTTGTTCAACTTTAATTCAACAAATTGGTTATTGTAATAGCTTTGATTTTCCTTTATAATGTGATTGTAGCTACAAAATATAATTACAGGAGGAAAAACATGAACCTATATTTATCTGATAAACTGAAAGAAATGAGAAGCAAAAAAAATATTTCTCAGGAAAAACTCGCACAATATCTGAATGTTTCATTCCAGGCGGTCTCCAAATGGGAAAACGGAAATTCTTACCCGGATATAACCCTTCTGCCTGATATCGCAAGATTTTTCGGCATAACAGTCGATGAACTTTTATGCGTTGAAAAGCTGGATGAAAATAAACTTTTTAAAGAATACAGTATAAAAGCTGGTGAACTTTTTCGCGTCGGTAAAAGAGATGAAGCGCTTGCGGTCTGGCAGGAGGCATACAGGCAAATGCCAAATAATATCGACGTAAAAGAAATGCTTATGTCGAGCTATTTTGATACCGATAAAGACAAATACTTCCATGAATTTATCGGGCTTGCAACAGATATTTACAATGATGATGCCGAGGGGCAGGCTGGTAATATGTATTACAAAGGACAGGCGATTTCGCAGCTTGCACGGTGTTACGCCGAGCGTGGCGATATGGAAACCGCACAAAAATGGGCATTAAAATCTGTACCGATCTTTGATTCGTCCGAAGTAATCAGCGCATTGATTGATAAAGGCGATGATTTGCTTTCCGATGTTGCATTTTGCACATATTGGTTTCTGGAAGAACTGTTCTATATGGCTTGCCGCATAGATAATGATGATAGTATAAATCTCGGCAATGCTTATAAACAAAGGTGCTTTGAGGTTGTGTCAAAAATATTTGAAACTGTATATCAGAACGATGATATGGGCTTCGAGCAATTGCAGCACTTATATAATCTTCATCAAGGAATTGCAGGGCGCGAAGCTGATGGCGGAAAAAATGAAGATATCGTGCGCTGCCATCTTGAACGCGCCATGGAATGTTGTGAAAAATCAGTATCGGTGAAAAATCATACACTGACGCATCCGATGCTGTACGGTTGGGATGTCGCGGATGCGCCGAGTGACAATATGATGAATTTAAAGCTGATGAAGAAAACGCTTGCGGATAAAATATATGACGACGTTCGTTCCTGCGAGTGGTTTCAAAAACTTGAAATGAAAACCGCCGCATTATAAAAACTGCCCCCGTAAATAAAGAAAAAGCGTTCGACAGGAAATTTACTATCGGACGCTATATTTCATTGCAGAAGGAGGTGACCCACGGTGCCGCTCGGGAGCCGACTTATTCATGCTTGACTTTCTCCCGGCAAAGTATCATAACTGCCTTAAGAAAGGCTTCCATGAACATCACCTCCTTAACGCGCCAAACACATTCAGCACCTTGGAATTTGACAAATTCATTATAACACAACTAATGGCAGAAATCAATAGCTTCCGCTCCAACTGTGGTCAAACATGTGGTCAAAAAATTTTCGGAATTTCGGGTGGTGCGAAAGTGGTGGGAAAACGCTCGATTTTGCCCCGAAAATGCAAAAAATAAAGCCGAAAACGGTTCGTTTTCGGCTTTTTTTGGTACGGATGTTCATAAGGGATTTAATAAACACACCGAAACCGTACAATCATATTTTCAAAAACGCACATTTTTCAATAATCCTCTTTTGCGGTACAATGTATTTGCAAAGGAGGATTTTGCATTATGAAAGTTAAAGATGTTATGCACAAAATAACTCTTGATGATTTTGAGCACCGCCTGCTCGTCGGTTGCGTAAATGCCACAAGAAGTATTTACCTCGAGCAATGCAAACCAACCGAAGATATAGATGAACTGCTGATCAAAATTATCAAGGCACCGTCAAAGAAAGTGAGCGTGAGAGTATGAAAGACGAATTTGTAAAGAACATAGGCATTTGGGGACAACGGCATTACAATTATTTGAAAAAGAGTAATCCGACGGTAGTTAATGTTATGCGGATGAAAGGAACGCTTGAACAGTATCTGACCGACCTCAACCGCGACGCACAGGATATGTTCGACCTGCTGATGAAGCAGTACGCCGATATGGAAGGTGTGACCGAGCAGATAAAATCTGACAATCAAATGGTATGGGTGCAGCAAATGAACAATATTAGAAATAGAGTCACAGAAATCGTTTGTAAAGAACTTATTTATATGTGATTCAAGCGGAGCTTCGGCCCCGCTTTTTTGTTTTACGGCAAGGCAGTGTTTATTTCAAAAATCTGTCGAAAAGCCCTCTCAAACGTCGCATAAAATTGCTGTATTTGCTTTACAACATAAATATTTCGAGAAAAGGCTTGACAAACGATAAATGTTGCGGTATAATAGTTACAACAAAGAAAAACGCCCTGAATTTGATAGAAATTCAGGGCGCCGATGAGCATCTTGTGATACTCTATAGTAGCGTATATAGTATACCATATTTTTATGGATTCGTCAAGATGCCATCTTATTTGTTAATTCAAATGAAAGGAGAATAGGATGGTATACATTGATAAAGTGCATTACGAGCAGGATAGATATGGGAATGAATATATTGCGAAATTGAAGTGGACAAACGACCTTTACTCTGCTGCCACAAAAGAATGCACCAAGCGAGATATGATCAACTTCATAAACGAGCATCCCAATGTCACAAAAACCAAGTATTATCGTTATGGTAATTGGACTGTTGGCGAAGATGTTCGTGTGGTTGACAACTCATATCTTCGTACAGATGCAAACAACATAAAATCAGACAATCTCGGTTCTCTTCCGAGATATTAAAGAAAATGGGCACAGGATTCTATCTTACTGTGCCTTATTTCAAAAAGAGGTTGCGAATGAAACACAAAAAACTCAGGGAAATTTCTAATATCAACTTTTGCACTATTACACCATCGAGGTCAAAACCGTCAGTAACTCCAACCAAATGGCTTGTATGTGCAGACTTTTTAGTAGACAACGAAATCGATAAACATCCTTCTGTAAACAATATACTTCCGGATGAAAACTGGCTTTTGCACAAAAACGATATCGTTGTAAAAAGAATCGCACCAACATTTATTAACTATATTGATGATATTGAAGATGGTATCTATTGCGGCAACAATTTAATTATAGTCATACCTAAAAACATTGTTGATCCAAAATATCTTGCAATGATTTTGAATGAGAAAATAGCAAGCCTTTCAAAAGAAAGTTCTATCGGCGCGGTGATGAAATCAATTAGCAGAACCGACCTTGAAGAAATGCGTATTCCCTTTCCGGATATAGAAACGCAAAAGGCGATCGGTTCGCTTTGGCATAACGGAATTGAATTGAAAAAGAAACGAACTCGGCTCGCAGAGCTCGAAAATATAAAAATGAATTACACTATCAACAAAGCAATTAAGATGCTCGGAGGAAAGAAAAATGGCTAAGACAACTTTTGATGATATTAAGCGCGCATTATGGGCAGGGGCTAACACCTTCCGTGATAACATTGACGCTTCCAATTACAAAGACTATGTTCTTGCAATGTTTTTTGTCAAATATCTCAGCGATACTTTTGATGAAAATGTAAAAGAGCTTGAAAAGGACTACAGCGGTATGCGACTTGAACGCCAAATTGCAAATCTACCCTTTTCATTAAAGAAAGAGTATACCTTTGACTATCTCCTCGAAAATCAGTTCGCACCCGATTTGGGAACAAAAATCAGTGAAGCTCTTACCGGTCTTGAAAGCTCCAATGCCATTTTGAGCGGCATTTTCCGTGGTATTGATTTTAACAGCAAGAGCAATCTTGGCAAGAAAGAACAAAAGAATCCGATTCTTCGCAATTTGCTTAACGATTTTGCCGACCTTGATTTGCATCCGAGTAATATAGAAGTTAAAGAAAACCAAGTACCTGCCGATATTATCGGTGATGCATATGAGTATATGATTGGCGAGTTTGCCACAATGGCAGGCAAAAAGGCAGGCTCGTTCTTCACCCCACAGCAGGTTTCCGAGGTTATGGCACAAATTGTCTCTCCGGTTGAGGGTGACCGCGTTTATGACCCCACTTGCGGTTCGGGCTCTCTGCTTATTCGTGCGGCAAGAAAAGGCGGATTTGATAAAGTGCAGATGTACGGGCAGGAGAAAAACAATTCTTCCATTTCAATGGCTCGTATGAATATGTTTATCCACGATATTCAGGATGCCAATATTAAATGGGGCGATACCCTTGCCAATCCCCAGCATCTTGACAGCGACGGCAACTTAATGAAATTTGACTGTATCGTTGCCAATATGCCTTTCAGTCTGGACAAATGGGCCTCCGGTTTCAATCCCGGTGGTGAGGTTTCCGTAGATGAAGAAAAGGGCAAGTCTAAAAACGGTAAGCAAAGGGAATTCAAGATGGAATCCGGTCTTGACCGCTGGCATCGCTTTGATATAGGAGTTCCACCTGCAAGCAAGGGCGACTGGGCTTTTCTTCTTCATATGATTGCTTCTATGAGCGGAAACGGACGAGTTGCCGCCGTTGCTCCTCACGGTGTTCTGTTCAGAGGGGCAAGCGAAGGCAAGATCCGACAGGCAATCGTTGATAAAAATTTAATTGATGCAGTTATCGGTTTGCCCGAAAATCTGTTCTACGGCACTTCAATTCCTGCTTGTATCATTGTCTTTCGAAAAGGCAGAAACAATTCCGACGTTCTCTTTATTGACGCTTCCAAGCAGTTCAAGAAAGATAAAGCAAAGAATGTTCTTCGTGATGAAGATATTGCGAAAATTGTCGATACTTATAAGGCATACCGTAACGGTGAAAGCGCCGAAACCGATAAGTACAGCCATGTGGCTACCCTCGATGAAATCAAAGAAAACGAATACAACCTGAACATTCCCCGTTATGTGGATACCTTCGAGGAAGAAGAAATTATTGATATTGATGCCGTTAATGCTGAGATTGCAGAACTGAAAGCGCAGATTGCCGTCGTTGAAGCCGAAATGGACAAGTATCTTAAAGACTTGGGGTTAAAATAAGAAGGAGCATTATTTATGGTTACAAGATTTATTACTTACGATTTAAACTATGCAAGTTCTGATGAATATAGCGAGCTCTACGGGTTGATAGATAAATATAACGGAAAGCAAATAACGGAATCAACATATCAGATTGTAACTAATGAAAAGTGGGAAACATTTAAGACAAAATTTAGAAATGCAACCCATACCGGAGATAATGTAAAAGCGATTGTTCACACAGACAAAGGTATAGAAGTGTGGACAATTAGATAATAGCCACCTATGGGTGGAGACGGTAGCCGCTTGCATCGAATACCGCATAACAAATAAAAGAAAAAAGGGGATGATGCCAATGGGCAATAGCAATTCACTATTCAACTTCGCAAAATCTGCGGCATCATTTGCCGCCTATGCAATTACCTTAGTATTAACAAACGATGCAAGCGCAGCTACTGCGCTCAACCAATAATATAAATACACATAATGGGAGAAGAATATGGGAAAGCAAAAAGACAATAGACCGTTTTCCGAAAGACATCCTCGTTTGAACTTTGTTATAGGTCTTGTGTTGCTTTTGGCATTATTGTCGTTAGCAATTCTTGTATTATACTTAGGATTTAAGTATATAGGTATTGGAATAGGAAATTTTGTAGACTGGTTGAAAGAAATCGCTTCGAAACTTGATGCGGTAGTCATTGTGGCATTGATTACAGGTAGCGTATCATTGATAGGTGTTGTTCTAAGTTCAGTTGTTGCAAAATGCATTGAATATAAAAAATCAAGAGAAGACTACTTGGCACAAAAGCGCGAAAAGTCATATGGCGAGTTTATATCAATGGTTTATAAAGTTCAGCAAAACAGTAAAAAACCAGGCAGTTATACTGAAGAACAAATGGTTAAAGATATGCTTTCATTTTCTGAAGAACTAACACTTTGGGGTTCAAAAAAGGTTGCGGATAAGTGGGTCAAATTCAGACTTAATGGTGCAAATCCAGAATCGGCAAAAAACAACTTGTTTTTATTAGAAAGCATAATGAATGAAATGCGTCACGATATGGGCGTCAAACGAGTTAAGAAAGGCAACTTGTTATCATTTTTTGTGAATGATATTAAGTCTGCTATGAAGGTGAAAAAATGACTTCTGAAATCAAACAACGAATTGAACAGATAAATAACGGACAAGTTCCGGAGGGTTATAAGGAAACCGAGTTTGGTATTTTTCCGTGTGATTGGGTTACGGATAAAACTTTCGGGGATCTTTTTTCCTTTAATGGAGGATTGGGCAAATCAAGAGAAGAACTCTCGGAGAATGGCATTGAATACTTGCATTACGGGGATATGCACCGATCTGACTTTAACATTGCATCGTTAGAACAATATTCTAAGTTGCCAAAGTATGATACAAAAATCAAAGGCGACGAATCGTTCTTAATGCAAGATGGAGATGTTGCATTTTTGGATGCTTCTGAAGATTTAGAAGGCACCTCTCGTTCGGTTTTGATTGACAATCCGGAGAACAAACCATTTATTGCGGGACTACATATAATCTATGGTAGGCCCAGGGGAAAAGAATTATCAAAATATTATAAGCAGTACTTAACCCGACCGGAGTATATTAAAAAGCAATTTAAAAAGCTTGCCTCCGGCTTCAAAGTATATGGGCTTAATAGAAACACCATAACCGGAATCAAATGTGCCTATCCCAAATTCACCGCCGAGCAAGAAAAGATTGCCGAAATCCTTATGAAATGGGACGAAGCGATTGTTCTATATGACCGGCAGATAGAAAAGTTGAAACGACTTAAATTGGTTTGTATAAAAAAGATGTTCCCGAAAAAAAGATCGAAAGTCCCTGAAGTGCGGTTTAAAGGATTTACGAAAGATTGGGAACAGCGTAAGTTTGATGAAGTGTTTGATTGCACTGTCCCGAATAACACACTTTCCCGTGCCGAACTGAGTTATGATGAAGGAACTGTCCTGAATGTTCATTATGGTGATGTGCTGATAAAGTATGGCTCTGTGCTGGATGTTCAAAAGGACGATATTCCTCGCATCCCGCATAGATGCCGAGAGGATTTCAATGGGGCTTTATTGCTGGATGGTGATGTTATTATCGCTGATACCGCAGAAGATGAAACGACCGGAAAAGCCTGTGAAATAGGTAATTTACAAGGGAGCGCCATAGTATCGGGGTTACATACAATGGTGTGCCGCCCTCGGAACAGAATGGCGTTGGGGTACCTCGGTTACTACCTCAACTCCAATGCTTACCACCACCAGCTTCTTCCTCTAATGCAGGGCATAAAAGTGCTCTCTTTAAGCCGCAGCAACATTCAAAAAACAAGCGTGAGTTACCCAATAGCAGTGAAGGAGCAGCAACTCATTGCCTACTACTTCAGCCAACTCGACCACCTTATCACCCTTCATCAGCGTAAGGTGGAAAAAATCAAAACTCAGCGGAAAGCTTTACAGCAATATCTTTTGAACGGAATTGTGAGGGTTGAAGTATGAACGACAACAACCAAATCATAATGTACCAAACCGAAGACGGTTTGACAAAAATTGATGTTACTCTTGAAGATGAAACGGTTTGGTTAAATCAGGCACAAATGGCTGAACTTTTTCAAACAACAAAGCAAAACATCAGTTATCATATAAATAACTGTTTCAAGGAAGGCGAATTGAACGAAACTTCAGTTGTCAAGGATTTCTTGACAACTGCCGCAGACGGTAAGCCTTATAACACGCATTACTATAATCTTGATGTTATTATCTCAGTCGGTTACCGTGTGAAATCACTTCGTGGTACGCAGTTTCGCATTTGGGCAAACAGTGTTTTGAAAGAGTATCTTATCAAAGGTTTTGCCATGAACGATGATTTACTGAAATCATCCGGCGGCGGAGATTACTTCAAAGAACTTTTAGACAGGATTCGTGACATTCGTTCAAGCGAAAGAGTGTTTTACCGTCAGATTCTCGATATTTATGCTACAAGTATCGATTACGATAAGAATGCCGAGACAAGTATTTTGTTTTTCAAAACCGTTCAAAATAAAATGCATTATGCTGTTACCGGTCACACCGCACCGGAGCTTGTTTATCTTCGTGCCGATTGCACAAAGCCATTTATGGGACTCACAAGTTTCAAAGGGAATAAACCGCAAAAAACGGATATTGCAAATGCAAAGAATTATCTATCCGAAAGCGAACTCAAAGAGTTGAATGCTATTACATCGGCATATCTCGACTTTGCGGAATTACAGGCACTTCGTCGCAAAACTATGACCATGCGCGAATGGGTCAATAAACTTGATGATTTCCTTCAGATGAGCGACAGCGAAGTGTTGCAAAATGCCGGAACGATTTCTCATGAAATGGCTTTGGCAAAAGCCGGCGAGGAATATTCCAAATATAAAAAGCAAAATATCGATGAGTTGTCGCAGGTCGAAAAAGATTTCATTGAGTCAGCCAAGAAAGTGCAAATGATGCTTGAAAGTAAAAAGAATTAACGAGAGGAACCGAAATGCCGAACCATTATATTTTTAACGAACGCCCTGAATGCCAAGATAGGCTTATTGCCTTTTTGCAGAAAATGGGCTATCAATATGTGTCCCGCAGCGAAGCGGAACAAAAAAGAGGAAGCTTATCCAAGGTGATTTTCACGGATGAACTTATTCGCTTTTTGAATACGCAATCTTTTAAATATAAAAACTATGAACTCAACTTTTCAGGTGAGTCTGTTCAGCGTGCCGTGAACGCTTTGGACGCTTCTCTTTTGCAGGGGCTTTCCATGGCAAGCAAGGAAATATATAATCTTCTAACGCTCGGTATCAGTCTTGAAGAGAATGTAGTAATAGATCAGGATGTCCCGGTTCGGCAGTCCTTTGATTTATCATATATAGACTTTGAACATCCGGCAAACAACATTTGGCAGGTAACAGAAGAATTCAGTGTTGAAAGAGCTAATGGACAGTATGCTCGCCCTGATGTTGTCATTATGGTTAACGGTATTCCTCTTGCCGTTATCGAGTGCAAGAAGTCGAGTGTGGATGTAAAAGAAGGGGTACTCCAAAATGTTCGCAACATGGGGCCTGAGTATATTCCTCATTTATTTAAGTTCACACAGCTTGTCATGGCTATGAATCCTAATAAAGTTGTTTACGGAACTTGCGGAACAACCGCCGATTATTTCGTTGAGTGGCGTGAGGATGATGTAGATTGGCAAAAACAAATCTGCCAAAACTGTTCTCCCGACGGTCAGATTTTGGAACAAGACAGAATTACCGCATCATTGCTCGATAAGAAAAGATTATTAACGCTTATTCATGATTACATTTTATACGATAGCAACATAAAAAAAATATGCCGTCATCAACAGTTCTTTGCCGTTGAAAATGCCGTCAAACGCATCAACGGCGAAGATAACAAAGGAACGACCGGCGGCGTTATTTGGCATACACAAGGCAGTGGTAAATCGCTTACTATGGTCATGCTTGTCAAAAAAATTCAGTCATTAAAAGCAAAAGAGCACCCCCGCTTTGTTATTGTAACAGACCGTGTAAACTTGGATAAGCAAATACGGGATAACTTTGCCAATTCCCAAATGGCACCTGTACGCGCTGCAACGGGCAAAGGTCTCAAAACGCTCTTGAAAGATAAAGGTAATCTTGTTATTACCACCCTTATCAATAAATTTGAAACCGTATGTAAGAACCACTATCTTGAGGTGGACAGCGAAAAGTTCTATGTTTTAATTGATGAAGCACACCGTTCTCAGTACAGTGCTATGTATAACTATATGCGTGAGGTTTTGCCCAACGCCACATTGATTGCATTTACAGGTACGCCTCTTATTTCTAAATCAAAAAAGAACACATATAAGAAATTCGGTGATCCAATCCACAATTATACGATGAAACGTTCTATTGAGGATAAGATTACCGTTCCCCTTGTATATGAAGGCAGAAAAGTAAAGCAAAACGATCCTTCAAATACGATTGATGCCTTTTTCGATAGTCTTACCGAAAACCTGCCTGATGACAAAAAGCAAGAGCTTAAAGCGAAGTATAGCAAATGGTCAAAACTTGCTGAGGCAAGCAGCCGTATTAACTTGATTGCCTTTGATATTTATGACCACTTTGTCAACTATTGCTTGCCGAAAGGTCTTAAGGCAATGGTTGTTTGCTCGTCTCGTGCTACTGCCGTTGATATGTATAATATCATTTCGTCCTTGCCCGGCAAGAAAGCAAATCCCCGTGTTGTTATTACTTTTGGTGACAAACGAGAAGGCAACGATGATGATGTGACTTCGGCATCAATTAAGAAAATCAAAGACTACCATGACAAACATGTCAAACCGCTGTTTGGGGATAATGATGAAAAATATTGCGATTCCGTTTGTGAGGATTTTAAGAATCCCGAAGGCGAAATCAATATGCTTATTGTAAAAGATATGTTGCTCACCGGTTTTGACGCTCCCGTTGCCGGGGTATTATATGTTGATAAGACATTACAGGAGCATAATCTTTTGCAGGCTATCGCCCGTGTAAACCGTGTTTATAAAGGCAAAGACTTCGGACTTATTGTTGACTATTGGGGCATTTTTAAAAAATTAAGAACGGCAGTAGACCTTTATGATGATGCGGAATCTTCTATGAATTCTTACGACCAAGAAGATATTGAAGGTTCTATTCTCGGACCGATTGATGAAAAAAATAAACTTGAAGCATCACATGAAGAACTGTGGAATATGTTTGCCGATATTGACAAAAATGCAACATCGGACACATGGCAAATGAGTCTCAAAGATGATGCAAAGCGGAACGAATTCTATGAGAAACTAAAAACCTATGCAAACCATTTGAATCTTGCTTTAACAAACAGAGATATTTTTGTCGAAATCGGATTTGATAAACTGGAAAAATATCGTAGCGATTACAGATTTTTTGATAAACTTCGCCAAAGTGTCATAGAAAGATTTGATAACGAAATCGACCTTTCCAAATATGAAGCTGGCATCAAAAATCTTCTTGATACATTTGTTAATGCAACAGAAGTTCATCAAATTATCAAGCCGGTTTCCATCACTGATGAAAAAGCAATGAAAAATCTTTTAAGCAGTGATGAACCGAGCAATGTTAAAGCGGATAAAATTAAAACCCGTATTGAAGCTGAATTAAAACAGGTTCGCTACGATGACCCTCTCTTGTTCGAGGAGTTCTCTACCAAAATTAAAACCACGCTTGCAGAATACGATAAGACAAGAGATGCCGATAAGTATTTCACAACAATGGAAGCAATGGCCGATGATTTCCGTAATGGGCGAATGACAAAAGACTACCCGGTTTCTATTGCAAATGATAGCGATGCTAAGGCATTCTATGGTGCGGTGGTTACTACTGTTCGCTCAAAATCCAAAATCAATATCACCGACAGTATTGAAAACACAATTGCTGATTATTCAAAAAGAATTACGAAAGCTGTTGCAGACAATGCAAAACGTGATTGGAAGCACAATGAAGTGGTGCATAAGCAAATACACCGTGCGCTTGATGATTGTCTTTTCGATATGTTTGATGAAATCAGCGTAGAAATTGACAATTCAAATATTGAAATGTTAGATATTATCATTGATGAAATTATGAAAGTTGCGGTTGCAAGATACTAATGGAAGAAAAAGAATTATACTTAAGCCCGATAAACGGTTCGGTCAAAGTTGAGATTTATCGCAAAAGAATCAAAAATGTGCATCTGAAAGTTTTCCGTTCGCTAACTGTATATTTATCGGTACCGGAACAAGTTCCAACCGATTGGATAGATAACTTCCTTAATCAAAGGACTAAATGGATAGATGATCAGATCACAAAATACAAAAAGTCAAGTGGATATAATAATCTGTCGGACATTCGCAATGGTTCTTCAACACAGTTTCTGGGAAAAGATATGCGTATTTTAAAAGAGGCATCTTTGCAAAACCATGTTGAAGTTGATGAAAAAAAGGTGGTTGTTTACCTCAGAAAAACCGATGATGAGGATATGCTACAAAGAACATTTACAATGTGGTGGAGAGAAACAGCACGAACATTGTTTCAGAAAGAAACCGATCTGTGTTTTGACAGAGTATTCAAAAAATACGGCATTGACCGACCGATACTTTGCATAAAAAAGATGAAAACTCTTTGGGGTAGCTGTACTCCTAATAAATGCAAAATAACACTTAATGAATATCTTTTAAAAGCTGATATTCGGTGTATTCAGTATGTAATACTTCATGAATTAACTCATCTTCTATATCCAAATCACAGCAAGGATTTTTATGATTTTCTGACTGTACAAATGCCCGACTGGAAAGAAAGAAAAAAGCAACTGGATATGGATGTTGTCCAAGGGCTATAAAACGATTGCAACTTGTAAGTTGAAATTGAACACTCGTCAGTAGAAAATGAGCTCCATCATAAAGTAAGACTGACAAAAACAGAGAAAATTACGAAGGTTTCTATCTTTGCTTGATGTGGAGAACATGAGCAACTTAAAGTCGGTGTTCAAGAGAACGGTGCAAGAAAATGTACTGTATTTCGGACAGTTGCTATGCTAAAATAAAAGCATAAATCCGAGGAGGCAGGTCTATGGCAAATAAAATCAAATTCACACCGGAACAGTTGTCGGAACTGCAATCATTCTTTCAGAACAACGATTTTACGGCAAATATAACGCTGAACCGCGAATGTAATTTAAAAGGCGAACAGGCTGAAGTTTTTGTTCGTGCCAAAAAGATTTTCGGGGAATACTGGCTCGGAAACTTGCGTCCGCTCGGTGTTAATCGTAAAATGAAGAACTTTTCAAAAGACTATCCGGTCAACCTTTTGGAGAATGCCGACGCGGACTATTTCTCCGAGCAAATTTCTGAAATCTACAAGGATCCGGACAAGCTGAACGAATATATTGACAGATTTTTTGAAATGTACGGCGAGCCGGTTATGCTCGGGATTGACTGCTATGCGAAGTCCGTAGGCAAAGAGGCTGACGATCTTACCGACGAAGAAATACATACGGTAGTTGAAAAGGTTGCCGGAGTAATTGACGAAACGCTGATTGAAACGGTTATGCAAGGTCAACAGGTTCCTGCAATTTTCGGAATTTCAAAAAAGATTCCGCAGCACGAGGATTTTTCGGAGCAGTTAAACCAAGACAAAATTAACTTCTACAACAAGTGGACCCATTGCAAAACCAAGCTCGGCGCGCCGCTCCTTTTCAGCGAGTTATCGGAGGACGAAACGACCGATATTGAAGGCGCAAAAATGTTTTTCGCAAATGACCCGGAGGAAGAACAACGGTATATATTCCTGCGTGATGAGTTTGCCAAAACGCTGAACAGCACCGACAAAGAGATATATTATCTTTCGGAAAAAGGGATTACTCAAAAAGAAATTGCAAAGCGGCTCGGCTACAAAACCCACAGCGCGGTCAGCAAGCGGATGAAAATAATGAATAAGGATTTTAAAAAATTCATAGGCTTTGAAAACTGAATAAGTAAAAATCTACGGCGGTGTTCCCGAAAAAAGGAGCACCGCCTTTTTTTATATCCGAAAATATTTTTTAAAAACCTAAAAAATTTTTTCAAAACTCAGGAACATTTTTGAATTTTGGCCCTGTACTGTATATGGATGGGGATAAAGCTACAATCATTTTTTCAAATGTCATTGAAAGAGAGAAACAACAATATTTCCATAAAAAATAAACAAAAAGGAGTACGATACAAAATGACGAATAGCAGTCTTTGGGAACAGGAAAATCAAGAAAAGCTTAGGGATGACTACTTTTACAGATGCGCTCATGGAATTCAAAACAATTATGTTTATCCTATTCGACGGATTATTTGTGAAGGTTGCGGCAACATCTTTTATACTATGGTGCCTGTCAAAAAATACTGCAACGAAAGATGCTGCTATCTGGGCTTTTGGAAACACAAGCGTGAAAAAAGGTTGGCGATGAGAAAAGATACGGTCTGCAAAACCTGCGGAAATACTTTTACGCCAAAACGTTCCGATGCCGTATATTGCAGTAATGCCTGTCGGCAGAAGGCATACCGACAAAGTGTTACGACTAATGGTAAGTGCTCAAAATGACCACCTACCGTTATCTGTAACGTTTGAGGAACCGATAAACTATTCCAAGGTGTCAAATTGGCACCTTGGAATCAGAAAAATTCAGATGCTTAAGTTAATTCAGATCGGCTGAAAAGTCGGTCTTTTATTATGCGAAATTTCAAGAAGGAGATGGTGAAAATTGATTGTATTAAAACGGCATTAGCTGACGGCATAGGCTTAGCAAGCACTGAATTTGGGTGTACCAAATTCTATTCGCTTGCAAATGGCATCGCAGTAGCAAGCAACGCGTTTGGGTGCACACACCGCAAACACACTTGTTAGGGGTAGCTTTCCGCGCCCCTAAAACCCCCGAAGTAAAAAATCTAATTATGAAAGGAAGTTGTTCAATATGGAAAAAAGAACAGAAAGAATTAAGTTTTGGCTGACAGATAAGGAACTGAAACAAATTGACCGCAAAGCAGGAAAGCTCGGTATGAATCGTTCCGAGTATATTCGCTATCTTATTGCCAACTGCAAGCTTGTTCACACGCCGAACATTGATTATGAGGGCTATTACAACAGACTTAAATGTATCAGTGATGAAATAAACCACCACTTAATTGTTCTGAATCAAATCGGTACATTGGATGAGCAACGGTTTAGTCATCTCTGTAAAGACGCGGTCAAAACAGCGAAAGAATTGTCTGACGTGCTGACCGAAAAGCTCGACATTGAAATCGAAAAGTCGAATGAGGTGAACACTTGAGAAACGGAAAGCACTATGTACCCGTTCGGATGACAAAATCCGAAAAAGACAAATTTTTAAGGCTCAGTACGCTGTGCCGAGCGCCCGAAAAAACCGTTTTGTATTGGCTTGTAAACGATATGATTGTCAACGAAAAACCGCCCGAAATCTTTTTCAAAATATCAAAGCTGATGCGGAGACTGGAAACTAATGTAGATCATATTTGGCTCGGCCGCAGTAATTTATCGGAAGCGATAAAAACGAAATATTACAAACTATCAAAAGAAATAAACAATTACGATTGCGAAATCACTTTCAAAGGATTATTCGCAGACGCACATTATGGTGAAAACCGTAAGTAACAACATTGAAAGGCAGTAATTATGAAACAAACAAATTACGCTGCCGTTTCAATCATATTTTTATATACACATTTTTCTACAACAGAAACGGCAGACAAAAAGAAATTAAAATTAGGAGAAAGGAACTTATGAAAGATATGAAAACGTCTGCCGAAAAGGTAGTAAAAGAACCTAAACCGAAGCTTATGAATATTAAGCTTGAAAAGCTTCATCCATTTGAGAGCCACCCATACAAGGTGCTTGATGATGAGTCAATGACGGAGCTTGTCGAGAGTATAAAAGAATACGGACTTCTAAACCGCATTATCGTCCGCCCGCTTGAGGATAAGCCTGATGAATACGAAATTATATCCGGACACCGCAGAGTACACGCCGCCGAGCTTCTTGGAATGAAAGAAGCCCCGGCGGTTGTTCATTTTATCGACCACGACGAGGCGACGGTGATGATGGTGGACTCAAACTGTCAAAGAGAAAACCTGACGCTTATGGAAAAGGCTCGTTCTTACCGGATGAAAACGGATGCATTATCTCATCAAGGCAAAACCTTGGGACAGAATGTCCCGAAGTCGGAAAACAATCGAACTGCCGCAAAAGTCGGAGCGGACAGCGGCGACAGCTACAAAACCGTGCAACGCCTTATCCGTTTGACCTATCTTGTGCCGGAATTACAGCAGTTTGTAGATACCGGCAAAATGAAAATGCTTCCGGCTTATGAGCTTTCCTTCCTTAATGAAGAAGCTCAGCGAGATATTGTTGACCGTATTGACGAAACCGAAAGCTTTCCGTCGCACGCACAAGCCCGCCGTATGCGAAAGGCGTTTGAGGAAGGCAAATTAAATTACGATACCGTTACCGAGATCATGGCAGAGGTTAAACCCAATCAGGTGGAAAAACTGAAAATTCCAATGGACGATATTCGTAAATATGTGCCGAAAGATTTTACTCCTCAACAGATTTCCGAGCTTGCAATAAAGCTTTTCAAACAAAACTATGACCGTCAGCACAACCGCGACGAGAGATAAGGAGGGGGCTTATGAATAAGTTTATTGTAGGCTTCGGCGGCTCACCGAAAGAATATACCGTTAACGTCGTTAAATATGTAGTCGAGTCAAGATTTCAAAAGCCCGATTACAAAAAGCCGAGTAAAAACACCTTGCTGAATAACCGTATCGGGAATTATATCACAAGCGATTTCGCAGATTTGCCGTCTGTTAATGCAAATAATATAATAAACGCTGAATATGATTGTACGGCTGCCTGGAAGGAGGAAAACAATGCAGCCGAAAACTAACAAAAACAAAATCGGGATAACGGCGCTTTACTGCCGTCTTTCCCGCGATGACGGAATGGACGGTGACAGCAATTCCGTTGTCAATCAGAAACGCTTGCTTTCTCAAAAAGCAAAGGAAAAGGGGTTGACCGATACAAAATTCTATGTTGATGACGGATATACGGGAACAAATTTTGTTGAGGTAAGATAACGATACCTTTTTTGCAGAGGGTGTTATCTTACCTCTT
>OOIG01000897.1_pt1 | contig 23606 bp, 18 predicted proteins | sample 1692091 | NCBI WGS metagenome assembly OOIG01 (sample SAMN06348188, study PRJEB24527) | human gut metagenome | biome: human gut; feature: ankylosing spondylitis patient; material: feces | host: Homo sapiens | place: China | collected 2015-10 | reverse complement strand
GGGCGCGCGACATCGCACGTACCGCCGTTGAAGGCTTGGTGGCCAAGGCTCAGGCGGCCGGCGAAACCGGTTGGGGCGTATTCGGCGTGGAACTGTTCGTGCTCACCGACGGCTCGATTCTGTTCAACGAGGTCTCCCCCCGTCCGCACGATACCGGTATGGTGACAATGGCCTCCCAGCGTCTGAGCGAGTTCGCGCTGCACGCCCGCGCGATTCTCGGCCTGCCGATCACCCCCGAGCATGTGTCGCTCACGATTCCGGCCGGCTCGGTGGCGGCAAGCCATGCGATTGTGGTGGCCGGCGACGGTGAGGTCGAGTTCACCGATGTGGCCGCTGCTCTGGCCGAACCCGGCACGGACCTGCGCATTTTTGCCAAGCCCGAAGTGCATGGCCACCGCCGCATGGCCGTGGCACTGGCCGTCGGCGAGTCCGAAGCCGACGCCCGTGCCAAGGCCGGCCTCGTGGCCGATGCGTTGACGATTACCGTGGAGTAGTCCACGGCCTGATCAGCTCAGCATGGCCTCAATATTATTGCCGTCCGGGTCGTGGATGAACGATCATGACGAACCTCCTTGTACCATTTCGTCACTCCCATTATCGTGTGCATATGGCCGAAGAGTCATGTTTCGTCTATTGACGAACATCTGAGTATTCACACGCGCTTCTGTAGATACCTTCATGCCGGAAGGCTACACGACCGGAGACGAGCTGATCGTACTGGCCAATGACGGCCGCCTCCGCCATCCCAACAGCGTATGGCCGTTCGATGCAGCGACGTATGATGCGCCGGCCGCATCGTAGCGTCATGCTGAGTGTTGTTGTAGCCCTCGATTGGTACCCTTTTACCGTTAGTTCACCCAGAAATTCCACTCCTGAAAGGTGAGTCATGGAGAAGCTGGAAAAGCTCTACGAGGGCAAGGCCAAGCAACTGTACGCAACCGACGATCCCGAGGTTCTGTGGGTCGAATACAAGAACACCGCCACCGCTGGCGATGGTGAAAAGAAGGAAGACTTCACCGGCAAGGGCCGCCTGAACAACCTCATCACCACCATCATCTTCGACCTGCTCAAGAAGCGCGGCATCGACAGCCACCTTATCAAGCGAGTGGACGACACCGGCCAGCTGGTGCGCAAGGTGAACATGTTCCCGTTGGAGATCGTGCTGCGCAACGTGGCCGCCGGCCACTTCTGCTCCCGTCTGGGCGTGGAGGAAGGCCTGCCGCTCAAGGAGCCGGTGCTTGAGTACTTCCTGAAGAACGATGATCTGCACGATCCGTTCGTCAACGACGATGACCTGGTGGCCCTCGGCGTATGCACTCGCGAGGATCTCGCCGAGATCGCCCCGCTGGCCCGCAAGATCAACGAGGCCCTGATCGAGATCTTCGCCAAGATCGACGTCAAGCTGGTCGACTTCAAGATCGAAATGGGCCGCGCCACCGACGGCACGCTGCTGTTGGCCGACGAGATCACCCCGGATTCCTGCCGTCTGTGGGACCAGAAGGACCACTCCGGCAAGGTCGAGCACCTTGACAAGGACCTGTTCCGCCGTGGTCTCGGCAGCATCAAGTCCGAAGGCATCGAAGTCGCCGAGTAATGCATTATCTGGCTCCCCTCTCGAGGGGAGCCAATTGTCTTTAATTTCAAGAAAGGATTTCCATGGTTTTTCGCGTGTACGTGGAAAAGAAGCCCGGCTTTGATGTCGAAGCCCAGCAGCTTGCGGGCGAACTGCGCACGATCCTCGGACTGACCGGCCTCAAGGCCCTGCGCATCGTGAACCGCTATGACGTCGAAGGCATCTCCCAGGAGCTGTTCGACCAGACCGTACCCACCGTGTTCAGCGAGCCTCAGGTGGACAATGTGGCCTACGACCTGCCCGACTTCGCCGGCGCCAAGGTCTTCGCCACCGAGTTCCTGCCCGGCCAGTTCGACCAGCGCGCCGACTCCGCCGCCGAATGCATCCAGCTCATCTCCCAGGGCGAGCGCCCGACCGTCCGCTCCGCCAAGCTGTACGCGCTGGAAGGCGACCTGACCGACGCCGACGTGGACACCATCAAGCATTACGTGATCAACCCGGTCGAGGCCCGCGAGGCCAGCCTGGAGACCAAGGAAACCCTGAAGACCCAGGTGCCGGTGCCCGGCAAGGTCGAGACCATCGCCGATTTCAACGAGATGGACGCCGAAGCCGGCCAGAAGTTCATCGACGAGCGCGGTCTGGCCATGGATCTGGCCGACCTCGAATTCTGCCAGAAGTACTTCAGCGAGGAGGGCCGCGAGCCCACCATCACCGAAATCAAGGTGATCGACACCTACTGGTCCGACCACTGCCGTCACACCACGTTCGGCACTGAGCTGGACGAAGTGACCATCGATGACGCCACCGTCAAGGCCGCCTTCGAACGTTACCTGGCGATGCGCCACGAGCTCGGCCGTGACGCCAAGCCCGTCTGCCTCATGGACATGGGCACCATCGGCGCCAAGTGGCTCAAGAAGAACGGTGTCCTGACCGGCCTTGACGAGTCCGAGGAAATCAACGCCTGCACCGTCAAGGTCAAGGTTGACGTGAACGGCCACGACGAGGACTGGCTGTTCCTGTTCAAGAACGAGACCCACAACCACCCCACCGAAATCGAACCGTTCGGTGGCGCGGCCACCTGCATCGGCGGCTGCATCCGCGATCCTCTGTCCGGCCGCTCCTACGTGTATCAGGCGATGCGCGTCACCGGCGCCGCGGACCCGACCGTGCCGGTCTCCGAGACGCTGGAAGGCAAGCTCCCCCAGCGCAAGCTCGTGACCACCGCCGCCGCCGGCTACAGCTCCTACGGCAACCAGATCGGTCTGGCCACCGGTCAGGTCGACGAGATCTACCACCCCGGCTACGTGGCCAAGCGCATGGAGGTGGGTGCGGTCGTGGCCGCCACCCCGGCCGACCATGTGCGCCGCGAAACCCCGGCCCCTGGCGACAAAATCATCCTGCTGGGCGGCCGCACCGGCCGTGACGGCATCGGCGGTGCCACCGGTTCGTCCAAGGCGCATAACGTGGAATCGCTCGAACTCGACGGCGCCGAAGTGCAGAAGGGTAACGCTCCGGTGGAGCGCAAGCTGCAGCGTCTGTTCCGCCGCGGCGATGCCTGCCGTCTGATCAAGCGCTGCAACGACTTCGGCGCGGGTGGCGTGTCCGTGGCGGTCGGCGAGTTGGCCGACGGCCTGTTCGTGGACCTCAACACCGTGCCCAAGAAATACGAGGGCCTGGACGGCACCGAGCTGGCCATCTCCGAATCCCAGGAGCGCATGGCCGTGGACGTGGCCGCCGAGGACGTGGACGAGTTCCTGGCCTACGCCCGCGAAGAGAACCTCGAAGCCACGGTGATTGCCACCGTGACCGAGGACCCGCGCATGGTGATGACCTGGAACGGCGACAAGATCGTGAATCTGTCCCGTGAGTTCCTGGCCTCCAACGGCGCTTCCAAGCACCAGACCGTGCATGTCGAGGAACAGCAGTCCTACGAGACCCCGTGGGGCGAGGGCACGCTGGCCGAACGCATGAACAAGCTGGTCACCGACATCAACGTGGCCTCCAACAAGGGCCTTTCGGAGCGCTTCGACTCCACCATCGGCGCGGGCACCGTGCTCATGCCGTTCGGCGGCAAGCGTCAGCTCACCCCGAACATGGCCATGGTCGCCAAGCTGCCGGTGTTCGGCGAGACCACCACCGCTTCGGCGATGGCGTGGGGCTTCAACCCGTACATCATGTCCAAGAACCAGTTCACCGGCGCCTACCTGTCCGTGGTCGAGTCGCTGGCCAAGCTGGTCGCGGCCGGCTTCGAGCATGAGAAGGCCTACCTGAGCTTCCAGGAGTACTTCGAGAAGCTGCGCGACGAGCCGGAACGCTGGGGCAAGCCGGCGGCCGCCGTACTCGGCGCGCTGATGGCCCAGGTGGACCTGGGCGCCGGCGCCATCGGCGGCAAGGACTCCATGTCCGGTTCGTTCGAGGATCTCGACGTGCCGCCGACGCTGATCTCCTTCGCCGTGGCCGTGGGCAACATGAAGCGCGCCACCTCCCCTGAATTCAAGGACGCCGATCACCGTATCGTACGCATCGCGCCGCGCTACCTGGCCGACGGTCTGACCCCGGACAAGGATGCGCTGCTTGAGGTGTTCTCCGTGATCGAGGAGCTCACCGACTTCCACGATGCCCTGGCCGTCTCTACGCCGGGCTATGGCGCCACCGCCGAAGCCCTGTTCAAGATGACGCTCGGCAACCGCATCGGCGTGACCCTGAACAACAGCATCGCCGTGGACGACCTGTTCACCCCGGCATACGGTTCGTTCATCGTCGAGCTGGCGGACGATGCCAAGCTTCCGGCCGTCTCCAATTTGGTCGAGATCGGCGAAATCGGCACCACCACCTCCGAGTACGTGTTCAAGGCCGCCGGCGAGACGCTGGACCTGGACGCTGTGCAGAAAGCTTGGGAGTCCGGCATCGAATCCGTGTTCCCGTACCGTTCCAAGGGCGAGGACAAGGGCGCGACCGTCGAGACCATCGACTTCCACGCGCCGAAGAAGACCGTGTACGTCGGCTCTTCCGTGGCCAAGCCGCATGTGGTGATCCCGGTGTTCCCGGGCAACAACTGCGAGTACGATTCCGCCGCCGCCTTCGAGCGTGCCGGCGCCGATGTGACCACACTGATCGTCAACAACCTGACGCCGGCCGCCGTCGCCGAATCCACGCAGGCGTTGGTCGACGAGATCAACAAGAGCCAGATCGTGATGATCCCAGGCGGCTTCTCCGGCGGCGACGAGCCGGACGGTTCCGCCAAGTTCATCACCGCGTTCTTCCGTGCGCCGGCCGTCACCGAGGCCGTGCGTGACCTGCTGAAGAACCGCGATGGTCTGATGCTCGGCATCTGCAACGGCTTCCAGGCGCTCGTCAAGCTGGGTCTGGTGCCGTACGGCGACATCGTGCCGATGACCGACGCCTGCCCGACGCTGACCTTCAACACCATCGGCCGCCACCAGAGCCGACTGGTCCGCACGCGCGTGGCCTCCGACCTCTCCCCGTGGCTGTCCAAGACTTCGGTCGGCGACATTCACACCGTGGCCATCTCCCACGGCGAGGGCCGCTTCGTGGCCTCCGACGAGGTGCTCGCCCAGCTCAGGGCCAACGGCCAGATCGCCACGCAGTACGTGGACGAGACCGGCACCCCCGGCATGGACCTGGATGTGAACCCGAACGGCTCGCTGCTCGCCATCGAGGGCATCACCAGCCCGGACGGCCGCGTGTTCGGCAAGATGGGTCACTCGGAGCGTTCCGGCAACGGCCTGTACGTCAACGTGCCCGGCAACAAGTACCAGCCGATCTTCGAGGCCGGCGTGGAATACTTCACCGCCTGATAATCGGCGCGTATCGCGTCTGATACGGCACACAGGGAAGGAACTCTCGGGTTCCTTCCCTTTTTTGTTCATGCCGGTCATGGGCTAAGGTTGGGGTGTTCGCACTACCGAATCCGCCGCTGAAAGGACCTGTCGTCATGCCGATCAACGAGGCATTGTTCGCCGCGATGAAGGCCGCCAGCTACATCAAGCCCAACGCGGGCAAGTCGTACAAATTGCAGCGCGTGGCGGAAGAGCTTATCGCCAAGCAGGCACCCGACAATCCGAAATGCCGTGTCGAGGACGCCTTCGCGCCTATGGCGGATGGATATGCCGTACCATTGCGAGTGTTCACGCCGCTGGTCGCCTATGGAGCGCCCCTGCCCGAAGCCCTGGAGGAATCTTCCGCCAATGGCACGCCCGTGGCCTCGGCAATATCCGCGATTCTGCCCGCCGTATTACCCAAAGTCCTACCCAAAATACTCATCAAGGAAAGCACGTCGAGCGGCAACGCCGACGGTATTTCCGGCAATGCCAACACGGAACTTCCCTCAGTCACGCCGCGTGGCACGATCCTGTTTTTCCACGGTGGCGGTTGGACCACAGGCGGCATCAACCTGTACACGCAGGCTTGCGCGCATATGGCCGTACGTCTGCAACGCCGTGTGATCTCAGTCGAGTACCGGCTGGCTCCTGAATACCGCTTCCCTACTGCTGTTGAGGATTGCTATGAGGTAGCCCGGCAGCTGTTTGCTGGGGAATTGCCGATTTCTGGGGTGGGTGGTTCTGTTGATGTTGATCACCCCCAGTCGGCTGCGCCGACAGCCCCCGCCGGCGGGGGCGATATATCTGCGACAATCCCAGCACCGGATCCCGACAGCATCGTGCTGTTTGGCGACAGCGCGGGCGGCAATCTTGCGGCCGCCGTCTCGCTCATGGCCCGCGACCGCGGCGAGTTCATGCCGCGCACGCAGATGCTGCTTTACCCGGTAGTCGGCAACGATTACAATCCCGAGACCAGCCCGTTCGAATCGGTGCGGACCAACGGCACCGACTACATCCTCACCGCACAGGACATGGCCGACTACATCGACATGTACCGTTCGTCCGTGGCCGATCTGACCAATCCGTATTTCGCGCCGCTCACCGCGCACGACCTGAGCAATCAGCCGCGCACGCTGGTGTTGTCCGCCGAATACTGCCCGCTCAGAGACGAGGACGAAGCGTACGCCCGTCGCCTGCAATTGGTGAACGACAACGTCTCCTGTTACCGAATTCACGATGGCATCCACGGCTACCTGCTCAATACGTCGGCCGTGGGACTGGTGGCCACCACCTACCGAATCATCGAGCATTTCCTCGACGGCACACCGCTGGAACCAGCTCCCGGCACCGGCACCACCGCCAACGCACCGGAGGGAGGCGACGCGTGGCAAGACGTACTTGGTACCGACTAGACAACATCGGCAAGTTCTACTCCTCCCAGGCTGGCCGCTCCTCGCAGACCGTGTTCCGCTATTCGGCCGAGCTGGCGGACGGCATCGATCCGGACATCCTGCAGCACGCGCTCGACCATGCCATCGCCCAGTTCCCGAGCTTCAACGTGCACCTGCTCAACGGCATGTTCTGGCATTACCTCGAACAGTCAGACGGCCGGCCGCTGGTGGAGCCGGAACATCTGCCGATATGCTCGCGACTGCATTACGGGCCCAAAAGCATGCTGTTCCGCGTAAGCTATTTCCGCAATCGTGTCAATCTCGAGGTCTCGCACATCATTTCGGACGGTCGCGGCGCCATCAACCTGTTCAAGTCGCTGCTGCACGCCTACATCGCCGAGCGATACGACGTGCCGGGCGTGCCTTCGGATTACGACGGTTCGGATAGCGACAAAGCCGAAAACAGCTTCGACAAATACTACGAGAAAGACAAGGCCGGCGCTGCGCCAGGCACGAAGATCTACCGGCTGGCCGCCCCCATCGACCGGGCCGCGCCTACGTTCATGGAATACCACGTCAGCGCCAGCAAGGTGCTTGGTGCAGCGCATCAGTGCGGAGTGAGTCTCACCTCCTACCTCATCGCCGCGATACTGTGCGCGATTCGCGACGTCATGCCCTCGCGCGCCCGCAATCGCGCGATTCGCGTGGATATTCCGGTCGACTTGCGCGCCTTCTTCAGGTCGGAGACCGTGCGCAACTTCTACGGCATGACTTACGTGGCGTACACGCCGGCCGAAATCGAAGCCGATGAGGACTCCGCGAAAACTTCCGCAACAAGCCCAGACGCAGCCGGCGACGGCCAGCAGTCCGCCGCCCGCACCGCGCACGGCAACGGTATGGGTGGATTGCTGACCGATGAGCCGTTGGCCGACATCGCCCGCCATGTGCAGGAGCAGCTCGGCCATGCCACCAGTCGCGAGCGCGTCGAATCGCATATGAACCGCATGATTGCGCTGGAAAAGAATCCGGTGCTGCGTCTTGCGCCCTCCCCTGCCAAGGACTGGGTGCTGGAGCTGGCCCGGTTCATCGCCGACCGCGAGACCACGACCACCGTCTCGAACCTTGGCCGAGTCACCTTGGACGAACGACTCGCGCGCCATGTACGTTCGGTGAGCTTCCTCACCACACCGGCCAGCCTGAATTTCACGGTCTGCTCGTTCGGCGACGACCTGAGCATCGGCATCTCCACCATCTACCATGATCTGAACGTCATCAAGAACCTGTGTCGGATTCTCGCCGCGCAGGGCATCAGCGGCCGTATGAACATCGCTGGCGTGCATGTGGAGAAAGGAGCGTCGGCATGAAGCATTGCGATGCCTGCACCGTCGATTTCACCGGCGATATGGCCCGTTGCCCGCTCTGCCAGAACGAATTGCGCGGCGAGGCCTCCCCCGCCGCATTCCCCGCGCAGCAGATCTATCTGCGTCCGAGGCGTTTGGCGGTGGAAATCATCACGTTTGTAACCGGCGCGATTTTGCTGCTGCATGGCTTCTTCAGCTATCTGTTTTCGTGGCCGATACCGATTGCCAGTGCATCGGCGGCCGCGCTGATCATCAGCGTGCTGTTCATCAATAGTGCGATTCTGCACGTGCCGCGGCCGCTTCGCCTCATGTTTCGATATTTCTATATCATGCTGGCGATTGCGCTGGTCTGGTTTGTGGCGACGATGAATCATGTCGTCACCATGTTCGTCATACCGATCACGTGTCTGGTTTCGCTGGTCTTTGACGTGGTGCTGCTTATCGTGCTGCGGGCCAAGGCCATTGACGAGTACGCCAAGTATCTGGCGTTCGACATCGTCGCTGGTCTGATGCCTCTGACGTTCATTCCGCTCGGCTGGGCTCCGTGGGATGTACTGGTGATGGTCAGCGGGCTGGTCTCCCTGCTGGTGCTGCTCGGCCTGCTCGTCTTCGCCCGCCGTCAGCTCTTCTCGGAATTCGGCAAACAGTTCTCGGCCTGATTGCCTCGTGCGCTCAATCGCCCGACTTAGGATGGAAACCATGAGCGAACATGTGGAGCATGGGTTTGGGCCGGTGTGGGATGGCGAGTCCCGGGTTTTGATTTTGGGATCGATGCCGAGTCCGAAATCCCGAGCGGCGGCGTACAGCCGAGGCGAGCATCCGCGAGAGCGGCAGCAGGTAGAGGAAGGTCGCGGCGGCCAGGCTGAGTGTGGGCGCGTTGATGGTGGCAAGCGGCACGGCACCGGCGATCGACCAAGGAATCAGCGGAGCGATCACCACGGCACTGTCTTCCAAATCGATAGCTTGTGCGGAGCGTTCGGATTCGTCGTCGCCGTACAGCCCACCGCACAACTGGTGAGTGAGCATGATGGTGAGGGTTTGGTTGCAGGCGAGCGCCGCCGCGCAAGTCGCGGTAATCATGGTGGCACCACATGCGCCGATGCGATGACCGAGCATCTCGATGACCTGCTGCAGCCGAGCAAGCATCCGCGTCTCGGCAAAAATGCCGGCGTAGGCGGAGGAGATACAGACAGTGGCCATCACAGTGAGCATGGAGAGGATGCCGCCGCCGTCCAGGAGTGCGGCCACCTGCGGATTTTGCGCATGGTAACCGAAAATAAGCAGCCGCAACAGTTCTGCCCATTCCATGTGCTGCACGCCCACGCATACCGCGACCGAGGCGGCAATGCTGGCGAGCATAAGCAGCCGAACATCCACACGCAGCAACGCCAACACGATGACCAGTAATGCTGGAACTAGGGTAAGCCAATGCAAATCGAAGGCCGATGAGAACAATCCGCCGATATCGGTTATGCTGCTTGCGTTGGTTGAAACAGCCGCTCTAGCCGAGCCAGCCGTAGCAGCCGCACTAGCCGCACCAAATCCGGAACCACCGCTCGCGCACAGCCACTCCACCACCGCAGCCGCAACGTATACCACACAACTCAGCACAAACGGCACCGCACCCGTGCGCAGCATGCGGGCAATAGTATTGAACAGGTTCGTATGCGTAAGCTGTTTGACCAGCAAGGCACTGGTGGAAACCGGCGAACAACGATCGCCCACATAGACGCCCGCAAGAATCGCGCCACCGAGCATCACCGGGTTCGCCTGCATCGACAATCCCAACGACATGCAGATGGTGCCCATAGTCGCCGCACTGGCGAACGACGACCCGACCAGCACCGACATCGCCGAGCACAGTAGAAACGACAGCGGAATCACCGTGGCGGCGTGAATCACCGCGGTCGAATGGGCCACGATGAAGGCGATGGTCCCGCTGGCCCGCCACAGCGAGGTCAGTACGCCGATGAGCACGAAGGCCACCACCACGGTCCCCGCGGACCGTACGCTGCCGGCCGCACGGCTCGCCATCGCGCGCAACGAGCACCGGCGAACCAGCCCATACCCCATGAACAGCAGCACACCAACGAACAGCGCGGGAATAATCGACCAGCCGAGGGCGACGCTGGCAAACAGCACCGCACAGAACAGCAACATCGTGCCCGCTTCCAGCATGCGATCCTCTCCTCTTCCGGCTACAGCCTCATCTCAGATTCCATCTCATGACCCGCAGTCGCAAACATCAACGCTATTCGCACGAGCCATGACCTAAGATAACAGGAGAAATACAGACTAAACTGATATCTATTACAGGTTTAATACTGTGGCATTGATTCGCGCCACGACACGTCATACACACACCACGCAAACGCCATACACACGGGAGTATCGCCATGAACTTTCTCAGCATCGAATACTTCGCCGCCGTGGCCTCGGAACATAGCTTCAGCAAGGCGGCGAAACGGTTGGGGATCACGCAGCAGACGCTGAGTGCGAACATCGCCGCCCTAGAGCGGGAGCTCGGATGCACGCTTTTCGTACGCCATGTGCCGCTCGAATTGACCTATGCCGGCACGGTGTTCGCGCGATATGCGCAGCGATTCCGCCGCGATCGCGATGCACTTGGCCAAGAAATGCGCGACATCGCCGGCGATCAGGCCGGCGTGCTGCGCGTGGGTGTTGCCTACACGCGTAGCCGGGCGATCATGCCGCCGATTGTGAAGGCGATGCAACGTGACTGCCCGAATATCATCGTTGAACTCATTGAGGGCCGCAACGATCAGATTCAACAATGGCTGGCGAACGGCGATCTTGATCTGGCGGTGGCGGACTTCGCCGGGAAACCGGCCGGCATCGAACTTATGGATTTCTATAACGAGCGCATGGTGCTGGTCCTCGCACAATCACTGTGGATGGATTTGGCCGCTACCGGTGGCGCGGCGAATGGCCAAGTCGATGCCGTCAGAACCGCGCCGGACGAGCGCGCCATTGCCGCAGGTGACCTTTCCTCACTGGAGCATTGCCCGTTTCTCCTAGGCAGCCCACAAGATATTGACGGACGCATTGCCGATCTGCTGTTCCGCCGTGCCGGTTTTGAGCCGAAAGTCACAGCCCGTTCGGATAACGTACTGACTCTGCTGGAACTGTGCCATTACGGCATGGGTGCCTGCCTATGCCCGGAGCGGTTCCTGCCAGCGCTGCTTGACGGCGAACGGTTGCGTACTTTGCGCGTGCTGGATTGCGGCCCGGATACCGCATATGCCATTCAGTTCGGCGTTCCGGCCACATCGTATCGGTGGAGCGTCATTGATGATTTCATTCGTTGCGCCCGCGAAGTCACCACCGGCGTGTCGCAATAGCCGCCAACTTGCGTTCAAGTGGGGTTGAACTGTTTCAATAAGAATTGTTAGCGTTCACGGCCGGCCATGAAGAGACGACGGTGACGATTGATTATCAAGGAGCACACATGAAGTATCGCAGCGTTGGCAAGTCGGGACTGAAGATCAGCGAGGTCGCACTGGGCAGCTGGGTCACGGATCTCAAGGGCACGGCGGCTGAGGACGTGGCCAAGGAGACCGTGAAGCTCGCCTACGATTCCGGCGTCAACTTCTTCGACTGCGCGGACGCCTATTCTGGCGGCGCGGCCGAACGCTTCCTCGGCAAGACGCTGAAGCAGTACCCGCGTAAGGAACTGGTCATTTCCAGCAAGGTCTACTTCCCCACCGGCGAAGGCGTGAACGACCGCGGCCTGTCCCGCAAGCACATTTTCGAGAGCATCGACCAGACGCTGAAGAACATGCAGACCGATTATCTGGACATGTACTTCTGCCACCGTTTTGACGAGACCACCGACCTTACCGAGACCTTGCGCGCGATGAGCGACCTGGTCGCCCAAGGCAAGGTGCTGTACTATGGCGTTTCCGAGGAGTGGGGTTCGGCTCGCCTTGAAGAGGCCCAGCGCATCATCGACCGCTACAACCTGTACCCGATCACCGTGGTTCAGCCGCAGTACAACCTAAACGACCGTTACATCGAGCATGAGATCATGGGCACCTGCCGCAAGCTCGGCATCGGCATCACCACGTTCTCCCCGCTCGCGCAGGGTCTGCTGACCGGCAAGTACCGCAAGGGCCAGCCGCTGCCGGCCGGCTCGCGCGCCACCTGGCAGTCCGACCACCAGATCAACGATCTGCTGACCGATGAGAACCTCGACAAGGTCGAGCAGCTGCGCAAGGTGGCCGACGAGCTCGGCACGAACCTGCCGGTGCTTTCCATGGCATGGATCCTGCAGCACCCGGAGATCAGCTGTGTGATCGCCGGCGCCTCCAAGCCCAGCCAACTGGAGAACAACATGAAGGCCGCGGGCTTTGTGATTCCGGCTGACGCGATGGCCGAAATCGACAAGATCACCGGCTTCCACCGCTTCGAACGTCACGTAGGCTGACGAATCTGAGACTTCCTCCAACGAGAGCGATTGTCAAGCGCCGAAATCGGTATCGCCTTGGGCTTCGGCCTGAGCGATGGCGGTTTCGGCGTTTTTTGCTGTTTGCTCGATGACTTGGTTGTAGCCGGTCAGGGCCACGAACGGCATGAACTGCGCGGCCCGCTGGTGGCGGGACATGTGCGGATGCTTGCGCGACTGATGGTGTGGCAGGTTGATGATGTCGTCGTACGCACGGGTCTCTTGCAGGGTCATGCGCGATGGCCTCCGATCTGACGGTTGCGGTCCTGACCGGTGGCACCGTCTTCCATGTCCATGGCTTTGATGACGGCGTTGCGGCCGAATTTACGTTTCACATCCAGCAGCGCACGCTGGATATCATGCTCTCCATCTTTTTCGCTGGTGGAATCGGATCCATACGATTGGGCCCCGTCATCACCGAACAAGTCGAGCTGTTCATAGCGTTTGCCGGCGGCCAGCTCCTCCGGAGTGGCCACATCATCGGCGATGACGGTCAACCGCCTCACAAGCAAGCGTGAATCCACAATGCGCTCGTACAACATCGTCATAGCCTCACGAATACGTGCCGACGACGAGGTGAAATCACCCAAACCAATCGACCCGACCGCGCTCTTGGGCACCTTGCGCCCAAATCGGTCGATGGTCACCGGCCCTTGATAGCTTTTCGCCGCCCGCTCAGCGGCACGTTTCATCGCATAATCAGCGCACGAATCGAGCTTTGACGAATCAAGACTGCCGATGTCATAGCCGACGGCGAGCGTCAGTCGGTTCGTCAGCACGCTTTTATCGACCAGATCGAGGGCCAGCGCATCAGCCATCTCCTTGGTGATCAGCCGGGCCGTGGCATAGTCGGCGGGGCCGGTGAGCACCTGCCCACTGCTAATGCTGTGCGCACCTGGCTCATAGGATCGGATATCCGCGATTTCGCACGGCTCCCAGCCCCACGCATGGTCGATGAGCAGTTCGGCATTGACACCGAACATGCGATACAGCAGGTCTTCGTTGTAGTAATCCGAAGCACGACCCACCGAGCATCGGGCGATATCGCCCATGGTCATCAGTCCGGCATGCTCGAGCTTCTTGGCATAGCCGCGCCCAACCCGCCAAAAATCGGTGAGCGGACGATGATCCCAAAGCAGCCGACGATATGACATTTCATTCAGTTCGGCCACGCGCACGCCGTCCTTGTCGGCGGGCATGTGCTTGGCGACGATATCCATGGCGACTTTGGCCAGATACATGTTGGAGCCGATGCCGGCAGTGGCGGTGATGCCGGTTTTGGTGAGGATTTCGCGCACGATGGTTCGCGCCATCGCATGCGGCCCCATACCCAGCGAGCGCAGATATGGCGTGGCGTCGATGAACACCTCGTCAATCGAGTAGACATGGATGTGCTCGGGTGCGGCGTATTTGAGGTAGATGCCATATATTTGCCCGCTGATTTCCAGATAGTGCGCCATGCGCGGCTTGGCGATGACCATCGAGGCTTTGAGCCCCGGCGAGCGTTCCAGGTCGCACGCATCGCAGGACTCCCCGATTAATCGGCCGCCGGGAGCATGGACCGCGCGCTCGATGTTGACTCCATTCAGGCGCTGTTTTACCTCAAACAGCCGCGCACGGCCAGGAATGCCATAGTTCTTCAGCGAGGGTGAGACCGCCAAACATATTGTCTTATCGGTGCGGGTTTCATCGGCCACCACCAGATGCGTGGTCAACGGGTCGAGCCCACGAGCCACGCACTCCACCGAGGCATAGAAGGACTTGAGATCAATGGCAATATAGGTATGCTCGCGTTGCGTCGATACCGTTCCGCTGCCCATCGCCATCACCTCCTTACCACCGCTGGCCCGACCAGCATATCAACACAGTCGAACATTTGTTCGATGCGACATGCCTGTTCGAAGCTGCCGAAGTCGACGCACGCAACGCGCCCAAGCACGCTCTTCACCCACGCCACACGCGCAGCGGCGGAGCAGCGGCATGCATGCGTACCATGGGGAATATGAAGAAAAGCATTACAGCAGACAGCGATTTTGCAGCGTGGGCGGCAGCCCGATCCCAGAAGACGAATCGATCACTGGCAGGAGCCCGACTCGCGATTCCGGAGCCACAGAAGCATGCCGAAATCAAGTCTCAGGCCCAGCAATGGGGCATGACCGTCGAAGATGCCACGATGACCGACGAGCACAACGAGGAATTCCTATGCGACGGCACACAAAGCATCGATTCCATCACCGATATGCGCAAGGCAAGCGGACTGGAGGCAATGGAGTACGCGGAACAGCACATGCCGGTATTACGCGACACCATGGATAGCCTCACCACTCGCGTCGATTTCTCAGGCATTCGTATTGCCGTCTGTCTGATACTGGAGCCAAAGACCGCGATTCTGCTGCGCAAGCTTAAGGCCGCCGGCGCAATCGTCGGCGTATATTGCGGCCCGGATTCCACGGATCCCCGAGTGGCGGAACAGCTGCGCCGGGAAGGAATCACGGTCGAATCCAGCCGAGACTGGACCGCGGAACAGGCGCACGAGGCGGCCCTGCACCTGCTGGACGAAATACAGCCGGACATCATCATCGACGATGGTGCCAGCTTCGCCCGTCTCGCTTCGCTCGAACGCCCCGAACTCACGGCGAACCTCATTGGAGTGGCCGAGGAAACGACCAGCGGCGTACGCGCGTTCCAGCAGATGCAGGAAGCGGGAGCCCTCACCTACCCGGTCGTAGCCGTTAACGACAGTGTGCTGAAAACCGGATTCGACAACGCCCACGGCACTGGGGAGACATGCGTGACCACCATGCAGCGCATTCTCGGCGAGCATGCATTCGACGGTAAGAACGTCACCGTCATCGGCTACGGCCCGGTCGCCCAAGGCTTCGCACGGCGCATTCGCGCGCTTGGCGCCGAAGTCACCATCTGCGATATCGATCCAGTGGCTTCACTCAAAGCGGTGTTCGACGGCTTCGCCGCACAAGACATTGACGAGGCACTCCCTTGCGCGGATATGGTGGTGTCCGCCACTGGCGTGAGACATACGGTCACACTTGAGCACATGCGCGCAATGCACGAGGGCGCGGCGCTCGCAGTAATCGGCGGCATCGCCAACGAAATCGCCTTGGACGAGGTAAGCGACTTCACCCCACAGGTCAACAGGGACACCGTGCAACTCAATGTTCCCGACGGACCAACGCTCACGCTAATCGCCGACGGCGATGGCGTGAACTACACGGTGGGAGGCGGCAATCCAATCGAGATCATGGATCTGAGCTTCGCCGTACAGGCCAGCGCCGTCGCATATCTTCTGGAACATCGAGGCACACTGGATCACACGCTTATCAGACTTGACGCAGCGACCGACCAGCGCATCGCCGCCAGCGCGCTCAAGGCGCGCGGATACCGAGCCAGCCATGCCGTGGAGGACAACGGCTACAATTGGCGACTGACCAGATTCGCGGAAAACGACCGAGAGAACGCCGACCGATAGCCATAGACACGGCACCGAACACAACGCAGCGAGGAGAATATGACCGACAACACCTGGCCGACCGTCGATACCGAGCTTATCGATGATGTGACACTGTATTCCGCCAAACTCATCATCCCCGTGACGGGCCCCGTCATCATCGATGGCGCAGTTGCCATACATGGCGACCGCGTGGTTCATGTAGGTAAACGCCGCTGGGTGCTGAAGGCGCTGAAGCAGGAAATGACGGCTCACGGCACCATCCATGAACGGCATTGGGATGGGGTGCTCACCCCCGGATTGATCAACGCGCACACTCATCTGCAGTACAGCGGCATGGTGCAGGTCGGGCAAGGCACCTACGATCGGTTCCGCGCCTGGGAACTGGCATTCAACGAGGTGTACGCCGAGGCGCAGAAGACCCAGCCATGGAAGCAGTGGGCCGAGGACGGCGCTCGCCAGATGGTCGAATCGGGAACGACGGCCGCCGCAGACATCGTCACCGATTTGGACGCCGCCGGCGCGCTGGCTTCGCAGGGCATGCACGGCATCGCTTATTGGGAGGTAATGGGCTGGCACAACGCCGAATGGATGGAAAAGGGCCGCACTGAGCTCATCCGGCAGTTGCGCCGGATGAACGAGGAGCAGCTGCCAAACCTCGGCATCAGCCCGCATGCTCCGTATACGCTGGAGTCCGAACCGTTCGTTGATCTTCCAGACATTGCTCGTCAGCTGAACATGCGACTGCATATCCATCTGGCGGAGACCCCGCTCGAGGCCGGCACTTATCCGCCGGTGCTCACCACTTATTCGGCGGCCGACTGGAGTGACCACGATTGGGAAAGCTACCGGCAGCTCAAGGAAGTGGGCAAAGGCGCCTCCGCCATCCAGTTCGTCGATCAGCTTGGCTCGCTTGGACCGGATGTGCACATTGCACACGGCGTGTGGGCCAATGGCGAGGATCGGCGTATTCTACGTCAGCGCGGCGTGGGCGTGGCCTTGTGCCCCCGATCGAATCGCATTACCAACACCGGCAAAGATGCACCGGTGCGCGAATACCTCGAGGAAGGCAATCTGGTAAGCGTGGGCACCGATTCGCTCTCCAGCACGCCGACCCTCGATCTGCTTGATGATGTGTCGATGCTTTACGACCTGGCCCGCGAACAAGGCTATGCCAGCGACGATCTGACACATCGCCTGATTCGTATGATGACGCTGGGCGGCGCCGCCTCCATGGGCATGCACGTGGGCCGCAACCGCATTGGACAAATCAACGCGGGCGCATTGGCTGATTTCGCGTTCTTCGACATCCCCGTCGACACATCATCTCCGGCCGGCATCGAAGAAACGCTGGAAACACTGGTGAGGCACGGCGCAGGCACGAACCGAGCCACGGTGATATCCGGGCGCGAAGCCTACAACAACGCCTGGTGACACCGCTGACCTGACCTGATATCAAGAAGCCAAAAACCAGCAAACCCGCCAAGAACAGGAGATCTCATTATGAGCGTCGCTTTGCAAGACATGAGTCCATACGCCCGGTCCATAGTGGAACGCCTTGGACTGGAAACCCACCCCGAAGGCGGCTGGTACACGCGTGACTGGCAATCCCCGCACACGGATGAGGCCTCAAGCCGACCGCTATCGTCACTGATTTACTTCCTGCTGCCCGAGGGAGATGCCAGCGCCTGGCATAAGGTCGATGCGGATGAGGTCTGGCTGTGGCATGGCCCGGCATCGGTCAAACTGGAGCTCGGCGGCAGCGACGAGACTCCGGAATCCGACGAATCCAAGCGAACCGTAATCACCTTGGGTTCCGGCATCACCACCGATCAGGCCGACGTAACCGTATCGGGACATGCGGTCGTACCGGCTGGCGTCTGGCAGCGCACAGTGCCAGGCCAGGGCGATGCGCTGGTCTCCTGTGTGGTCAGTCCGGGATTCGTATTCGACGGCTTCACACTCGAACAGTGAACGCCATTTCGCTCTGCGCCAATATGAGATATCCGTCCGCTTACGCGCCAGATTGCGCGGCTCTAGTCGGCCATAAGCAATGGCGATAGCCAGCATCCGAAAATATCGATGTTTTGTAACCCAATAGCCATACAATTGGCGCGAATGCATCAAGCACGGTTTGAACCGTGTGCATGACGAACACTTGAGGAGAGGAAACCCATGTTCAATAAGCGACACATCGTCCGTACCATTGCGGCCACCGTCAGCATCCTGGCTCTGTCGTTCACCGCAGCCTGCGGTTCCGGCCAGTCCACCGCATCCAATTCCACCGATTCGGACGACATCACCCAGCAGACGTACAAGCCGGGCAAGCTGACCATCGCCACCGGACAGCCGGCCTACGAGCCGTGGGTTATGAACGACAAGCCGGAAAGCGGTGAGGGCTACGAGGCGGCCGTCGCCTACGCAGTGGCCGACAAGCTCGGTTTCAAGAAGAGCGACGTGGTGTGGACCCGCACCGCATTCGACACCGCCATCGCTCCCGGCGCCAAGGACTGGGATTTCAACATCCAGCAGTTCGGCATCACCGACGAGCGCAAGAAGGCCGTTGACTTCTCGTCCAGCTACTACAACGACAGCCAGTCCGTCGTGGTCAAGAAAGACAGCAAGTTCGCCAACGCCACCAAGGTATCCGATCTGAAGGATGCGACCGTGGGCGTCATGGTCGGCACCCTTGCCTACGACTACGCCAAGGCGAACATCAAGGACGACATCCAGACGTTCAATGATGATGCCGCACTGGCTCAGGCACTTGACGCCGGTCAGATCGACGCACTGGTCACCAGCACCGTGGAATGCGTGTACATGGTGCAGTCCGAGCAGGTCAAGGACGCCAAGGTGCTCGGCCGTCTGCCTGACTCCGAAGACAAGAGCGGCATGGGCATCGTGCTGCCGAAGGATTCCAAGCTGACTGCAGCCGTGACCAAGGCAGTGGATGACCTGAACGCCGACGGCACCATCAAGAAGCTTCAGGACAAGTGGCTGGCCGAGTACACCACCGACCTGACCGAACTGAAGAAGTAAGTGAAGTAGGCTTACATCATAAGGTCACAACACCTTGGCCGGGCGCTGCGGGAATTTTCCTGTGGCACCCGGCCATCCCGGCATTCAGGAAGCGAGCGACATTCATCACATGACCGCAGCACCAACCGAAACCAGGCAGCACAATGCCCCTGACGGACACGAGGTAAGTCAGGTCGAGCTCGAACGACGCCAATATCGTGTTCATCAGCAAATTCAATCGACGATTACCAGTCTGATCAGCACCATTGTGTTCGTGGTGGTCATCGTCATCGGCTTGAAGCTCTCCCCCGGCTGGCCACGAGTCAAGGAGACCTTCTTCTCCGGCGAATACTTCGTCAAATCGTTTCCCCATGTGCTTGACGGCCTATGGCTCAACATCCGCGTTCTGCTCGTCGCAGTGGTCGGCGTGGCGATTCTGAGCACGCTGATCGCGCTGGTGCGCACCAGCCGCTCCCCTATTCTGTTCCCGCTGCGTATCCTGGCATTGATCTACACGACTGTGATGCGCGGCGTGCCTATTATCGTCGTGCTGTATCTAATCGGTTTCGGCATTCCCGGCCTAGGCTTGTTCGGCCGTATCGATCCCTCGGTACTCGGCACCATTGCAGTGGTAATGGGATACAGCGCCTACGTCTCCGAGGTGCTGCGTGCCGGTTTTAACGACGTACATCCTTCTCAGCGAGCCTCGGCCCGCTCGTTGGGCCTGACCTCCGGCCAGACGACCCGACTGATCGTCATTCCTCAGGCATTGCGCAAAGTGGCGCCCGCACTGATGAATGACTTCATCTCCATGCAAAAGGACGTCGGCCTGATTTCCGTGCTGGGTGCGGTGGATGCCGTGCGCGCCGCACAGATCGACGTGGCCAGCACCTACAACTTCACGCCGTATGTGGTCGCCAGCCTGCTGTTCATCCTGATGAGCGTGCCGTTCATCCTGCTGAACGACTGGTACACGGAACGTCTGCGTAAGCGCGAACTCAGCGGAGGAACGGTATGAGCGAAATGACCAATATCACCACCGAGGCGAGTGACTCCCCCGTGAGCAACAAGACGGTGCTGCGTCTTGATGACGTGCGCAAATCCTTTGGAAACACGCAGGTGCTGCGTGGCATTTCCTTTGACATTCACCAACATGAGGTGGTGGCTTTGCTGGGGCCTTCCGGTTCAGGCAAATCCACATTGATGAAATGCGTCAACCTGCTTGAACAGGTCGATGACGGCCAGATTTGGCTGGGCAATACCGATATCACCGACCCGCGTGCCGACCAGGACAAGATTCGCGCACGTATCGGCGTGGTGTTCCAGCAGTTCAACCTCTTCCCCCACATGTCGGTGCTCAGGAACGTGACCCTTGCCGCAATCAAGGTTCACCACTGGAGCAAGGATCGCGCCGAAACCCGCGCTATGGAACTGCTTGAACGCATCGGCATGCGCGATAAAGCCAGTGCCTACCCCGATCAGCTCTCTGGCGGCCAGCAGCAGCGCGTGGCGATTGCGCGCGCACTGATGACCGACCCGGAACTGCTGCTGCTTGACGAGATCACATCCGCTCTTGATCCGATGCTGGTCGGCGAAGTGCTCAACATGGTTGCCGAGTTAAAGGCCCAAGGCACCACAATCCTCATGGCCACGCACGAAATGAGCTTCGCCCACGAAGCGGCCGACCGCATCGTACTGCTCCGTCACGGCGTCATCGCCGAGAACGGCACACCCGCTGAGGTGATGGACGAGTCGCAGGATCCCGAGACCATCGAGTTCTTCAGCCATTTCAGGCACTGAGACGAAGCCGAAAAACAAGCACCGGATTCATACGACGAAAGGCTCCGACGGATAATACCGTCGGAGCCTTTCAAATTGCGTTGACGAAAGTCAACCGATCACGTCACACCGACAATTCGGTATCACGCTTGAGCGCAAAGTGGAGCACCAGGTAATGCGGCGGTGAACAGGTAAGAGGTATCCATGCTTCCAACCTACCCGTCGGCATCACCCCACACCACAACCACCCACCACAAACAGCGAAAGGCCAAAATCCTAAGCCACTATTCATACTTGACTGATCTGGTGCTTAAACCGCGTCCGCAAACCCCAACAAGTTCCACCACCCCACAACACGCGATGTAGCCGCCGATTGGTAGGGTTGATAGATAGTTAATCCCCTGTTTGAAAAAGGAGCTTTGGCTTGTCGGCTGAACTCGAAGACATTCACGAGGAATGTGGCATCTTCGGCGTATGGGGCCACCCCGACGCCTCACGACTCACCTATTTTGGCCTGCACGCGCTGCAGCATCGCGGTCAGGAAGGTGCCGGCATCGTCTCCAACGATAACGGTCATCTCATCGGTCATCGCGGACTCGGCCTGCTCACCCAGGTGTTCGGCGATGAGCGCGAAATCGAACGACTGAAGGGCAATTGCGCCATCGGCCACGTGCGTTACGCAACGGCCGGCTCGGGCACCACAGACAACATCCAGCCGTTCATCTTCCGCTTCCATGACGGCGACGTGGCTCTGTGCCATAACGGCAACCTGACGAACTGCCCGTCACTGCGCCGCAAGCTTGAAGACGAAGGCGCCATCTTCCATTCGAACTCCGACACCGAAGTGCTGATGCACTTGATTCGCCGTTCGATGCAGCGCACCTTTATGGACAAGCTCAAGGAAGCGCTCAACACGGTGCATGGCGGTTTCGCCTACCTGCTGATGACCGAAGACGCCATGATCGGCGCACTCGACCCGAACGGCTTCCGCCCGCTCTCCCTCGGCAAGATGAAGAACGGCGCCTACGTGCTCGCCTCCGAAACCTGCGCACTGGATGTCGTCGGCGCCGAGCTGGTGCGCAACATTCGCCCGGGTGAAATCGTGGTGGTCAACGATCACGGCTACAAGATCGTGCAGTACACCAACAACACGCAGCTGGCCATCTGCTCGATGGAGTACATCTACTTCGCCCGCCCGGATTCCGATATCTATGGCGTCAACGTGCACTCCGCCCGCAAGCGCATGGGCGCACGTCTCGCCGCCGAATCCCCGGTGGAGGCCGATATGGTTATCGGCGTGCCGAACTCCTCATTGTCCGCCGCATCCGGCTATGCGGAAGCAGCAGGCCTGCCCAACGAAATGGGTCTAATCAAAAACCAGTATGTGGCCCGCACCTTCATTCAGCCCACGCAAGAACTGCGCGAGCAGGGTGTGCGTATGAAGCTCTCTGCTGTGCGCAGCGTGGTTAAAGGCAAGCGCGTTATCGTTATCGATGATTCCATCGTGCGCGGCACCACGTCCAAGCGCATCGTGCAGCTGCTCAAGGAAGCCGGCGCCGCTGAAGTGCATATGCGCATCAGCTCCCCGCCGCTGAAGTACCCCTGCTTCTATGGCATCGATATCTCCACCACCAAGGAACTCATCGCAGCCAAGATGAGCGTGGAGGAAATCCGTGAATACATCGGCGCGGATTCCTTGGCCTACCTTTCGCTCGACGGTCTGGTCGAATCCATCGGACTGAACGCCGACGCCCCATACGGTGGCCTGTGCGTCGCCTACTTCAACGGCGACTACCCCACTGCGCTCGACGACTACGAGGCCGACTTCCTGAAGTCCCTCACGCCCGAGGACCGTGTGCGTCTGCCTGAATTCGCGCTGTACAAGAGCAAGTACATCGGCAACGAGTACAACACCGTGCAGCCGGATGCCGAATAGCTCACCACCAATCCACTCAATAACAATTCTTTGAACCAGAGGCGCTTGCCTCCCCTCAGTCGGCTTTGCCGACAGCTCCCCTCCAGAGGGGAGCCAAAATAAGTAGAAAGGCCAACCAAATGCCAAAAGCATATGAGAACGCCGGCGTGAGCGTCGAAGCCGGGTACGAAGTCGTCAAGCGCATCAAGTCGCACGTGGCCCGCACGAACCGCCCCGGCGTGGTCGGCGGCATCGGCGATGCACTGATCTACATGAACAACTCCAGCACAGGCGGCCTCGACTTCATCACAATGGCTATCAAAGCCCGCCACCCGTATCTGGCGTTCGGCAACCTCACCTTTGCGGCGGCGCTGGCCGTCATCGTCCTCTCCGGTGCCGTGTTCCGCGATGTAGACTCCATCATCTACGGTATCATGTTCAATTTCCTTGTCTCCACCGTCATCAACAAGATGATGTTCGGCTTCACCTCGTCGATGCTGGCCATGATCATCACCGATGACGGCGCTGCCGCCTGTGCCGAGATCGACCGGGTAGCCGACCGCGGCTCCACGATCCTGCAGGGGCGCGGCGGCTACGGCGGCCACCCGAGGGATGTCGTGCTCTGCGCCTGCTCCAACAAGCAGCTCTACGAGATCGAGCATGCCATGCAGGCCCTCGACCCGGGCTGCTTCATCATCATGCTTCAATCCAACGAGGTCCACGGCGAAGGCTTCCGCCAGCTGGAGCTGGGAAAGAACGAGAACAGGACCGAGTAATTTCAGCGAAAACGCGTTTG
>OOIG01000895.1_pt1 | contig 23648 bp, 22 predicted proteins | sample 1692091 | NCBI WGS metagenome assembly OOIG01 (sample SAMN06348188, study PRJEB24527) | human gut metagenome | biome: human gut; feature: ankylosing spondylitis patient; material: feces | host: Homo sapiens | place: China | collected 2015-10 | reverse complement strand
TGGCTCGTTCTTTGCGTTGTGGAGTTGCCTTGCTTTCCGGATGAAGCAAGAGCCATTCTTTGCGGATGACGATATTATCGGGGCACTCGGTTTGTGCGGATTGGCAGGTGCGTCTACGGTTGTATTCATTAGCGGCTATATCCAGAGGTATGGCGCAAGGTTTTTCTCTATTGTCGGAGGATGTGTGGTATTGGCTGCATGGTTGTTGGCATTTTTTGGAAATGACAGCTACTTGTGGATGATAATCGCCATCCTTTTGATTGATGCAGGAATGCAATGCATCCATTTGTCAAATCAGACCAGCGTGGTCTCCCTTGACGCATCCGCCATCAACCGGGTCAATACCGTTTATATGACCATCTACTTTCTGGGCGGTTCTGCTGGTACGTTCGTTTCAGGTCTGTTTTGGCAACATTATGGATGGGCAGGCGTGGTAGGAGTAGGAGTTGCCTTTACCGTGGCTTCCTTGTTCGTTAATTGCTTCCAACCAAGACTGCATAAGGATGAATGCTCAATATTCTGACTAAAATAATTTTTGGAATGATTCTTTCAGTCTGAATATTTTTCATACCTTTGTACCGTAAGAGTTTCCCGAACAAGCAAAGCGATGCAGACCACGGCAATTAGAACGGTTGCCAACTCATTACCTGAAAACGAGGTAATTCTTCTAACTCTCTTGATTTCAAAGAGGTATATTCCTTATACAGATTTACTGAAAAATCTCTAGAATAGCCCTGCAAAACAAAGAATGGATTAATAACAACCCTATAGAAAAAACATTCGCACATAGTGCCATACGCACCGGTTACCAATAACCGACAGCACACATCATTTTCCGTCCAGTATCTTCATAGCTATATCCATATACCGCGTAATATCGGTCGTAATCTCACGATTATATACATCGCAACGCTTACGGCCCAGGCGCACGACGATGGCATCCCAATCAGGAATGGCGATGATGTATTGCCCCAGCATACCGCGCATGTAAGGGCAACGCATACCGTGATAATCCATCACCCACGTCTGGAAGCCATAATAACTGAGTGAATCCTTTCCCCACTGGTCTTTCAGGTACGAAGCAGGACGAATCAGTTCGTCCATATAGGCTTCGGATACCAGCTGGCGGCCTTGCCAATTGCCACGATGCAACAGGAGACTTCCGAAACGGGCTACATCGCGGGCCGTGGTATGGAAGCAACAGAAGGCTTTTTCGTCACCGTCTTTTTTATCCAGCAACCAATAGGCATCCCGTTCGGCCTGCATCGGACGCCAGAGTTTCTCTTCGGCATAGTCGCTTAGTGTTTGCCCGGTGGCTGCCTCGATGACAAAAGCTAACAGTTGCGTCTCACCACTACGGTAGGAATATTGCACGCCGGGACGGTCAACTACCTCCAGGCTCGTCACCAGGTCATAAAGATCGTTGCCGTAATAACCGTGCGTTGTGACAGAAAAGAGCGAAGCATACGCCTCATCCCACGCCATGCCGCCACTCATGGTCAGCAAATGACGCAGGGTGACGTCAGCCTGCATTCCTTTTGTATAGGCAGGTATGTAGCGCGATACGGGGTCGTCCAGACTATGAATCTTTCCTTCGTCAAAGGCAATACCTGCCAGCAGTCCCACAATGGTCTTTGTAGCAGAATAGATATTTGAGGTCAGTGTGTCATTCCACCCGTCACGGTAACTTTCGAAGACGATGCTGTCACGACGGATAACGAGGAAGGACACGGTGCGCAGGCTGTCCAGGTAGTGCGCATCCTTCTCCGTCAGCTGGTAGCGGTTATAATCAGCTGAAAGGGGCCAGTGCCACACGTCATCGGGATTGTGGTGTACCGTGTGCCGGTGAAAAGTTTCCAGGTCATCGATGACGGGCATCCAGTGAATGAGTGCCTGACGGGCGTAGTAGGGCAACGAAGCATACACCACGCCTATTACCACTACCAAAGCGATGAGCAGGCGAAGAATGGTTTTCTTTTTTGTTTTCATAGGATTTTAATTCATTTCATCACAGGAAATATGGAAATTGTGACTCAGATTAATAACTCTGTGAAAGTTCATGTACACTACAGCATTTACAAAAATACATTTTTCTTCTATCCATTGTACAAAAACCGTAATAAGATACATCATATAGGATATATATACCTTCATTTCTATAGAAGCCATTTTATTCGTACCTTTGCCCCCGCAATAAAAACGAACTCAATATTTCACCATGATACATTCCTTCCACACCCCAACTGATGGCATCGCCTTACCGAAAGCCTTCACTTTTCCTTTCCACTACACCCCTCACCCGCTCACCCGACTGGCAGCTGATGAGGTACGTCAGTACCTGCTCACACGGGATGACTGGCAGGAGGAACTTCGTCAGGGAAAGATGTTCGGGGTACTGGTGATAAAGGATACCGAAGGAAAACTGGGGTACCTGGCAGCTTTTTCGGGCAACCTGGCTGGAAGCAACCACCATGCGTTTTTCGTACCTCCGGTGTACGACCTCCTGCAACCCGACGGATTTTTCCGTATCGAGGAAGCGGAGATTTCTAACATCAACCACCGGATTGCCGCCATGGAAGCCAGCGAGTCATACTGCTCGGCACGGGAAGAATGGAAGAAGGTGGAAGAAGAAGCACAAGCCACACTGGCTTCTGAAAAACAGAAGCTGAAAGAAGCGAAAACCCTCCGTGAACAACGTCGAAAGGAAGGCGTTTCACCCGAAGAAGCGGAAGCGATGTCGCGCGAAAGCCAGTTTCAGAAAGCGGAATTCAAACGGTTGGAACGGAGATTGAAAGAGAAGATACAAGCGGCCGGAGAGGCTTTTCAAGCATTCGAGCAGGAGATTCAGGTTTTACGTCGTGAACGGAAAACCCGTTCGGCGGCTCTCCAGTTGCGTCTGTTCGCCCAGTTCCGCATGCTCAACGCACGAGGGGAAGTGAAAGATTTATGCGAAATTTTCCGCTCCACTCCGCAAAAGACACCGCCGGCCGGTGCAGGAGAATGCGCGCTCCCCAAGCTGCTTCAATATGCTTACCTGCACCAGCTCAAGCCATTGGCCATGGGCGAGTTCTGGTGGGGCATGTCGCCCAAGGACGAGATTCGCCGCGAAGGACATTTTTATCCGTCGTGCAAAGGGAAGTGTGAACCGATTCTGAAACACATGCTCGTGGGACTGGACGTGGAACCGAACCCGCTGGAAGAGGATGTGCACCGCCAGACAGCACTGGAGATTCTCTACGAGGACGAATGGCTAGTGGTGGTATACAAACCGGCAGGCATGCTCTCCGTGCCGGGCAAGAACGACCTCGACTCTATTCTACAGCGCTTGCACAACCTTTACCCCAAGGCCACCGGTCCGCTCATCGTGCACCGTCTGGACATGGCTACCTCCGGCCTGCTGCTCGCGGCCAAAACGAAGGAGGTGCACAAGGAGCTTCAGGCACTCTTCGAAACGCGTCTTATCCAAAAGCGTTACACAGCCCTGTTGGAAGGAGAACTGGAAACTGACGAGGGTATCATCGACCTGCCCATCTGTCCGAACCCGATGGATCGTCCGCGCCAGATGGTAAGCCGGGAATATGGTAAACGGGCGGTCACTTCCTACCGGGTACTGGAACGCAAAGACGGAAGCACACGGGTTACATTCTATCCGCATACAGGACGTACCCATCAACTCCGTGTACATGCTGCCCATCCGGAAGGATTGAACCATCCGATTGTAGGCGACGACCTCTACGGCCAGCCGTCCGACCGTCTGTATCTGCATGCTGCCGCACTGGAGTTCGTACATCCGGTGACTGGAGAAAAACTACGCATTGTAAAAGAAGCTGATTTTTAAATACTTAGTAACCCCATTTCCCCACTCAAAAAAACGCAAGTACGTTTGATGCAAAACGTAAGTGCGTTCGAAGTAAAACACAAGTACGTTTGAGGTAAAATGTAAGTGCGTTTTCATTAAAACACAAAGGCGTTTAAAACCAAACATCTAAGTGTTCCTCCATACCAAAGTCAGAAGACTACTAAGTTCTCTTTTTACTAAGTAAGTTTACACTTTCTCTAAATTTACACTCTAAAATTTCACATTTCAGAGGTTTTCACCGTAAAAATGTTAAAAAAGTATTTTCTCAATAAACCACGAGAGGGATTCATTGTCTTAAAGCCGTAAGTGCACTGAAAATGATTATTCACTTTTAAATTTTGACCACAATGAAAACAACTCGTTTATTATCTACATTGATTCTTACCGTATGTTTAGGTTTTGGAAGCGTAATGGCACAAAATGCTGCACGTCAGGTTTGTCCGGAAAAAACTGAAAAGCCCTGCAAGGTAAAACTCACTCCGGAACAACGTATGGAAGCACAGGCTCAGCGTATGGGAAAACAACTGATGCTGGACGATAGCAAGCTGGCTCAGTTTACTTCTCTCTACAAGGAATACCTGACTGCCTTGAAAGAATGCCGTCCGGCTCCAGAAGAAAACCAGAAGGTAAAGCCATCTGAACGTACCGATGCGCAGATCCAGCAGGACATTGAAAAGCGTTTTGAAACTCAGCAGAAGATACTCGATACCCAGAAGAAGTACTATGCTTCATTCAAGAAGATTCTGAATGCCCGCCAGCTGGAAAAAGTGTTCAGCATGCCTCGCCCGGGCAAAATGCACAAAGGTAACTTCCCTATGAAGCAGGGTAAAATGGGTAAACCGGGAAAGATGCCCGCTCCGGGATGTCCGAACGTATGCCCGGCATGTCCACAGGCTCCTCAAAACAAATAACTTACTATAAGTATCATTAATCGCAGAAGCGCGGAACTCTCAAGGTATCGGGAGATACTGAAGAGTTTCGCGCTTCTTTTATGTATGCTTTCCGTAAAGGAAAGTGACATTAGTTTTTCTGCTGCATCATGTGGCGGGCATAGAACCACACCACTACGTAGCCGACGAAAGGCACAACGAACGCCCAGTGCATATCGGCGTAGTCTCCTACCAGTCCCATAAGTACCGGACCTACGGCACCGCCTACCGGCGACATCATCAGGAAGGAAGAGGCACGTTTCGTATGGCTGCCCAGCCCTTTCAGGGAGAGAGCAAAAATGGTGGGGAACATAATGGCTTCGAAGGCATAACCGCAAAGCAGGGCTACGAACGATACGGAACCTAAATCCAAAATCACCAGCAGCGTAGTGATGACCGTTCCCGTGGCACACCAGAAGAGCATCTTCTCGGCACGGACGCGACGCATAATCCAGCTTCCCACGAAACGTCCTACCATGAACAGTCCCAGTCCACCGAACGAAAGTACCAGTGAGGCATCACGGGCATTCATCCAGCCGACCTCCGTCACGTAGTTGATAAAGAAACTGTTGATGGAAATCTCGGATACCTCGTAGGCAAACAGTGCTACCAGTCCGAACACAAAAAGCTTATGCGCCCACAGACCTACGCGATGACCTTCACTGTCCACTTCCTCCTCATGGGGAATTTCCGGCAGACGTACGCGCATAAAAGCCAGCGCAGCCAGCAGGACAATCACTCCCATTACGGCATACGGAAGGGCCACATTACCGCTTGCTCCTTTGTCTTCGTCAGAGAAAAGCAAGAGACCGGTCAGAATCGGTGCAAAGATACATCCCAGTCCGTTGAATGACTGGGCAAAGTTCAGTCGGCTGGCGGCCGTTTCCCGCGCTCCCAACTCTGTAACATACGGATTGGCGGCCGTCTCCAGGAAGGTTAGTCCGCACCCGATAACGAATAACGAGAACAGGAACATATTGAACGAAGCTATATATTGTCCGGGAATGAACAACAACGAGCCTATTCCGTAGAGCAACAAACCAAGCACTACTCCCTTACGGTATCCGTGACGGTTGATAAACAATCCAGCCGGAATGGCCATGATGAAATATCCCATGTACATCGTAGCCTGAATCATGGCCGAATGGGTACGGGTAATGGTAAGCAGCTCCTGGAAATGCTTGTTCAGCACATCCAAAATGGCGTGAGCAAATCCCCACAGGAAAAAGAGGGACGTAATCAGTACAAAGGGGAACAGGTATTGGCGTTCCACCAGGGCAATTCCTTTTTTCTTCATCCGTGCCCCTCCTTTATACATACGACAAGAGTTCCGGCAAATCGGTGATGATTACATCCGGAAGTGTTTCATCTATTTCTTCGTTGCCCCAGCCTTCACCTTTCAGCCAGGCTACCTTGCAACCCACGGTTTTTGCGGGTACCACGTCCTTGGAGAAGGAATCACCTACTACCAGCACATTCTCGGCAGGCAGTCCCATGGCTTCCACGCCCAGGCGATAGATGGCCGGATCGGGCTTGCGCACTCCCACTACCGACGATTCGATGATGTCGGCAAAGAAATCAAACAAACCGAAGTCTTTCAGGATGGTCTGAATATTTCCATAGAAATTGGATACCAGCACCAGCTTGTAGCGTTCGGAAAGTGCTTTCACTACAGGACGGGTACGTCCCAGCACATCCAGCACATAACGGTAGCAGCTGTCAGCCACTTTTTCCGCATAGTTTTCCCGGCGGGCTTCTTCTCCATCCAGCTTGCCTTGTTCCACCAGGTAGTTCACCTGAATGTCGGTCTTGATGCGCAACACATCGTGGAAGTTATGCTCCGGCTTGACCAATGGCACACGGGCCAGCGTACGTTCTCCATGCACGTATGCCTCGCGGAAACTTGCCTTGTCCACCGGCACCTGAAACTCTTCATACTTGCTCCACAATACTTCTGCCCAATGACGGCTGTTTGTATCGATTGTTCCTCCGTAATCAAAGATTACGCCTTTTACATCTGTCAGTTTACTCATCTTTAGTCTTATTTGGGGTGCCGTTGCCGACCTTCATCAGCAACACGCCAATTACAATCCATATCAATTCACGCACACGGGTAATCAGTCCCGTATAGATGCCAAACGCACTCGGAATAGCCAGTCCGCCTACCGCCAGCGCAAATCCTCCCTCGCGTGCTCCAAGCTGCATGGGCGAGAAGAAGAACAGGTTGGCAAACAAGGAAGTGAAGGCCATAATCAGGATACAGGCCAGGAAGCTCACATGGTCGGTCAGAATGTTCAAGATAAAGAACACTTCGGCACAACCTACGATACGTGCCATGAACTCCAGTCCCAGCGCCACATAAAACGTACTTTTCCGTTGCTTGTGCAGTTCGGCAATCTGTGCGTCTACCCGCTCCAGTGATTCTTTTTTCTCTGTCAGGAAACGACTGGCCCAGCGCTTCACATAAGGCACATGACACAACAGCTTGAACGTGCGCACCGCCATCCCGTTACGGTATCCTTTCATAAAGAAATAAATGGCCAGCAGGCAGACAAACGCCACTGCCGCCAGCATGATGCCCAGTCCCCAGTTCATCGGCTCAAAAATCACGAAGAGCACCGCCGATACCAGCCAGAACCAGAAATGGGAAAAGATGTGCATCATCACATAGAGAATAACCGATGAGGTGGCCTTGCTGGCACCTACGTAAGGAGTAAGCTCCATGATGCGGTACGGCTCACCGCCCATCAGTCCCACCGGAGTGGCATAGTTCAGGGCAAAACCGGATACGGTCAACTTATAGACTTTCCAGAAGGGCACCTTGGCATGTTTCCCGTCGCGGATAATGACATACCATGACCAGGCATTCAGGTAATAGATGAACACCCACAGAAGAATCACGGCCGGGAACCACACCCCTGCCTTGCGCAAGTTCTGCCACAGCTCCTGATAATCCATATCGAACGTGCAGAGCATGACCACAATGGCAAAGATGCCAAAAAACCAGAATATATTCCGAAACTTTTCCTTCATCACTTGGCGTATTTATGGTAAAGGTATGCGCACAGGGCTTCATGACGACGACGCATGTACACAAACAGGCTGGTCATCACCACCATCTCGAAAATGAAATACAACCACGGTTCTCCTATCAGCAGGCTGATGTAAAGGGCTATCGCGCGGGTATTGAATGTCAGGATGTTGGTGTACTTCATCAACGGCAAGCTCAGGGCACGGAACTCATCGCGCAATTCCTGAGGAATGTTGTCACCGTAACGTTCCTGCACAAAGGCGTAGAAACGCTGGAAGTTAGGAGTCATCTGTTCCTGCTTGCGGGTATAGTTGCCATAGAAATACAGGAAAGCCTTCCACCAGAAGTTGCCTTTCCACGGCAGACTATGGAAAATCTCACGTTGCTGCTTGAAATTATCCAACTCACTACCTGCCTTTCCCTTCAGGAAGAACAAGTGGATGTTGCGGTAATAATCGGCCAGCGTACATTGCTTGCTATGGCACACCGTACCAGAGAACCAGGCTATCAGCCAGATATAAATGCTCCAGGTCTGTCCGGAAGCTTCTCCCAGATGGAAAGGAAGCGGCTGGTTCATCAGGCGCAGACAGATAGCGGCATAAATGGTGATAAACCAAAGATCGCCGGCAAATCCGTCGAGCATACGTCCCCAGCGGGTTTTCTTGCCGGTCATACGTGCCAGCTGTCCGTCGCAACTATCATAATGGTTGGCCCACATCAAGAGGAAAATACCAATCAGCGTGTGCGTCATGTCGGGATAGTAAAACATCACTCCTGCCGCTACGCCTAAAATGATGGACAAGATGGTCACTACATTAGGATGTACCCCGAAACGCTGGAAAAACAACGCCCACACATAACCTATCGGGCGATTAAAATGGATGTCCAGAAACTCTTCTGTATCCATGGACTTGAAAGAAGCCTCTACTCCTTTTTTTTCCGTACTCATTATTTTTCTAATTTGTGGATAATACGATTATAGATACACTTGGCTATTTCCGGTCCGGCTTCTTCACGGCAACGGGCAAAGCTGGGCCAGTCGTTGAAGTCGATGATGCGGATTTCACCAGTAGCCGATACCACACAGTCACCTCCGTATACAGGCACATTCAGTACCTCGGCCGCCTTGTTGGCGTAGGCCTGAAGCTGCTTGACATCGAACGGGAAACCTCTCGTGGCTCCGTTGATGGCTTCCAGTCCAAACTTGCTGTGTGACTGTTCCGTTGGATAGAAGGTATAAAAGAAATCTGTTCCTTGTACTCCGTAGAACTTCACCAGATCTCCCACCAGGTGTTCGTTGACCACCGCCACCGGAATGTTCCGTTTCCGGAAATCGGCCATCACCACTTCTGCTTCTTCCCGGCATTCCACGTACACCACGTCTTCTTTCACCATGGCATGCGAATTGCCTCGCTTAATCCAGCAAGGGAACACGGAAGGAGTAAATTTTTCATCAGTAGAAATAATAAAGCTCCGGGGATGCGGTACTTCATTTGCCACCAGCAACTCCGTCATCTGCTGACGGACACAGTTGTCAATGCCATACGCAGAGTTCACCACCAGTGCACCCCCGTCTTCCAGTTCTTTCAACCGCTCAATGGTGGCGCGGTCGCGGGCCATGTCGAAAATAAACTCACCCTCTATGTTCTGAGCAACAAATTCCTTTTCCGGATAAATTGTCACCTCACACCCCATTCTCTCCAATGCTTCTGCCGCAAGCCGAAGGATTGCCGCATCATTGTCTACGTGATTCGGGGAATATTCATTACCACGGCTCACACCAACCACCCGAATCTTCTCTCCTCTTTTACACATTCTATCTTGTTATTCTTATTTCTAGATTTTACGCAAAAAATCAATATTGGTTTATTCTGTTTTTAATCTTGTCCGTTCAAAAAAGCCTCTGCTTTTACAATGTCCCCCGCATGGTCCACATCCAAAATTTTTGAGAAAGGATAAGCCTTGAGCCGAAGTCCGTCGGCTACCAGCTGACGCTGAAAATTACGCATGCGCGACATGCCCTGCGCCATACATTTCTCCAATGTTACGATTGAGTTGGGCGACAGGCAATAGATTCCCCCTGAGATGTAACGCGTATCAGGCTGCAAAGTATCATAGAAACCGGTAATATTGCGGTCTTCGTCCGTACCGATATACAACGGTTTTTCGTCGTCGATGTAATCTGTGACGGCCATCATGCCATCCCCTTCAAAAGCCTTGAAAGCGTCAATAAAGCGTGAAAACTCCTCTTCCCGGAAAATCGTGTCGACCGTAGTCAGACAGAAACGGTCGTCCTTCAGGTAACGGCTCAGTTCGTAAAAACTGTGCATGGAACTGGGCGTTGTCTTGACAATAACCCGCAAAGGCACTTCCGATGTTTTTTCCAGCTTGCTCAGGTGTTCCTTTGTCAAAGCCACCTCATTATTGATAATGACCACCACTTCTTCTGCTCCGTTCTTCGCAAAGATGTGAATCAGACGGTCAATCATGGCCATACCATTCAGTTGCACCAGCGGTTTGGGCAACTGAACTCCTTCTTGTGCCAGCCGGGAACCTTCCCCGGCTGATATGATTGCAAACTTCATGTTATTCCTCTTCTATACTGTCTAATTTCAGTTTATCACTGTCATCTCGTTTCTCATAATACTGCTTGCGCAACGGACGGGCACTGATTTCTCTTTCCCAGGCACGGTTGCGGAACACATCCATGGCCACGTACACTGCCTGACGGAAAGAATCTTCCGAAGCAATGCCTTTTCCAGCAATATCGTATGCCGTACCGTGAGCAGGCGAAGTGCGTACGATAGGCAAGCCGGCAGTAAAGTTCACACCCTCGTCCATAGCCAGTGCCTTGAACGGAGCCAGTCCCTGGTCATGATACATGGCCAAGATACCGTCAAAATGCGTATAATTGCCTGAGCCCATGAAACCATCGGCAGGATACGGCCCGAAGCACTGCACACCGCGAGCTATCATCTCTTTCATGGCCGGAATAATCACTTCCTGCTCTTCCGTTCCCAGCAGTCCGTTGTCTCCCGCATGAGGATTCAGTGAGAACACAGCAATACGCGGATTGTCGATGCCGAAATCTTTCTTCAGCGAACGATGGAAAATCTCCATCTTTTCCATAATCAGTTCTTTGGTCAGTTCACCGGCAATGTCGCGCACGGGTACATGACCTGTCACCAGTGCCACACGGAAATCACCTTTCAGCAGAATCATCAAGGCCTTCTGTCCTTCACCCACACGTTCTTCAATGTATTCCGTATGTCCCGGGAAATGGAACGCATCCGACTGGATGGTATGCTTGTTGATAGGAGCCGTCACCAGCACATCGAACAGGCCTTCCCGGTAATCGGCCAACGCTCTTTCCAGTGCAGCCAGTGCCGCCTTTCCTGCTTCGGGAGTCGGCTTGGTCAGTTCCACCTTCAACTCCTCTTCTATGCAGTTCACCACGTTCACTCTTCCGTCCTGCACCTCTTCAGCAGAATTTACAATGCTGAAACTGGTCTGTATCTCCATGGCCTTGCGGTGATACGCAGCAACCTTGGGAGAGCCGTACACCACCGGCGTACAAAGTTCCAGCATGGTGGGGTCAGAGAAAGTCTTCAATATCACTTCATAGCCTACCCCGTTTATATCTCCATGAGTGATTCCCACTCTAATTTTACGATTTTCCATATTTATTGCTTATTCTGTTCAGCTTCTTGTTTGATTTGTTCTTCCGAGATGGAATTATCGACCGGAATTTCCGACACTTCTTTTTCTGAAGGAAGCTTCAGTGTATACAACGCCGCGTTCAGTTTACGAATCTGGTCACGTTTCAGCTTGCCCGGATTATAGACAAAACCTTCCACCACGATAACCCGTGCATTGTCACGGTCTACCCGCACATGCGATACGAACGGGCCACCCATGGCATCGTTCTTCATTTCCCACAATCCGCGGGCCTCGAATGCATAGTCTCCCTTCACGGCAATGTTGCGCGTCTCAACAAACATGGAATCGGCTGTTTCCATGTACATGCCTTCACGCGCACCCGGCAGGTTGACTTTCATCACAGAGTCACGTTTATGAATGAAATACTCTTTGGTAAACGTATCGTGGTCACGGAACGGATAGGCATACATCACGAAGTTCAAGTCATTCAGGTTGCTCGAAGCCCACAGGAAATTCTCACCCTGCTTGTACGATTCCATTTCCACCGGCATCCAGATGTCGCAATCAAACATGCTCTGTACCTTGGCCGAAAGCGTTTCATTGTGTTTTTTCTCCAGCAACTTCACCTGACGGTTCATTTCAGCACGGGTAAAGAAGTCGATAATCACCTGACCGTTTTTCGAAACATAGTCTGCAAACTCCTTCTGGTTAGGCGCCTGAATGGTCATAATCATCTGCGGAGACGAATAGGCATCACGCGTATACTTGAATTTAGGCTGCGTATAGATGTCCTGAATATCTACAATAATGATGTTACGGAACAAACGCACCGAACGGTCAAAAAAATCAGGCCGCACACGCGAAATACGGAAAGAGCGTTCAGCCTGAGGCAATCCCGGTACATCCGTATCCAGCACATGAAACAGTGCACTGTCCGGACTCATCCAACATTTGTCATCGGCCACCACCATCACTTCATACGGGCGTCCGCTTGACACCGGAGTAATGATACTCTTCCCTCCGTTGCGGCAGGAAGCAAGCGACAGCACCGCCAGGGCCATTCCAAGATAAAATGTCATTCGTTTCATGATGTTTCTTGTATTAAAAGGTTTCACTTTCTTTCTCTTTTTTCTCTGCCTGCTGCTGGGCGGTAGAAAGCATACCGCAAGCCGCAAAGATATCTTCTCCGCGTGAAGCGCGAATGGTAGCAAACAAGCCATGCTGTGTCAGGTAATCACGGAAAGCTATCATCGACTCCATATCCGTTCCTTCCAAGTCCACGTTCGGGATGGCATGGAAGCGAATCAGGTTCATACGGCAGTCCAGTCCACGGAGCAGTTTCACCAGCTCCTTGGCATAAATCAGGCTGTCGTTCACTCCCTTGAACACGATATATTCAAAAGACAGACGGCGCTGCTTGCTGAAATCATACCGGCGGAGTATCTCCACCATCTCAGTAATGGAAAAAGCCTTCTCTGCCGGCATCAATTCTCTGCGCTGGGAAGGGAAGGGAGAATGCAGACTGATGGCCAGATGGCAGTCACTTTCTTCCAGGAAACGCTCCAGTCCTTTCCGCAGTCCTACGGTAGAAACCGTGATACGCTTCGGGCTCCATTTGTAGCCATAGTCGGCAGTCAGTATTTCCAAGGCACGCAGCACTTCGTCCAGGTTGTCGAACGGTTCGCCCATGCCCATAAACACCACGTTGGTCAGCGTATCCCGTTCCGGCACCGAATAAATCTGATTCAGAATCTGTGCAGCTGTCAGGCTGGTTGTGTATCCCTGCTTTCCGGTCATACAGAATTTACAGTTCATCTTGCATCCCACCTGCGAAGACACACACAAGGTTGCCCGGTCATCATCGGGTATATATACGGATTCTATGTAATCACCTTCGGGCGTACAGAACAAGTATTTCACCGTTCCGTCTACCGAACGCATCTCATGCACCGGCGCACTGGCTCCCACTTCGTAGTTCTCCATCAGCCGCTCACGGTTTTTGAGCGAAAGATTTGTCATCTCTTCGATAGAGCCTACTTTCTTGTCGTACAGCCACGATGCAATCTGCCCGGCTGTAAATTTAGGCATTCCCAAATCCTGCACAATGGTTTTCAGTTCGTTCAGCGTTTTCCCCAATAAAGGAGTTTTTGTCGTCATAATACTCTTATATTCTACACATTTAGCGTACAAAGTTAGGGAAAAAATAAGATATATTGCCTATCTTTGTACGTATAAATGTATTAAATATGAATAACCAAGTAACTTGCTTCCTTTTATATGGAAGTGATAACCAGCTGAATAAAACCATAAAAGGTCTGACAGAGAGTTCCCGAACAGACCAGATATTCCTACTAACTGACCATCCGGAGGACAAAGACATTCCCACAGAGAAATACCACCTTCTTCCCTCTTTCTCCTTCCAGCATACCGAAAGCATCCGACAAATGCTTGCCCTCACCCGCACTCCCTACCTCCTTGTTTATACCAAGCCCCATACATTAGATATGGGCTACATGGCACTGGAACGTATGTGCGACTATTTAGCCGCACCGGAATCGGGCATGGTCTATGCCGACCATTATCAGGTGACAGAGGGAGTACGAAAGCCTCATCCGGTCATCGACTACCAACCGGGAAGCGTGCGCGATGATTTTGACTTCGGCTCGGTGCTGCTCTTCAAGACGGCGGCCCTGCAGGAAGCGTTCGACACCATCACCCACCAGCCCGAATACCAGTATTCTGCCTTGTATGCCGTGCGACTGGCACTTTCACAGAAATACGAACTGACGCACATACGTGAATTCCTTTACACCGAAATCGAAGAAGACACCCGCCTGTCGGGCGAAAAACAGTTTGACTACGTAGACCCGCGCAACCGGAGCGTACAACTGGAACGGGAAACGGCATTTACTTATTACCTGAAAAATATTCATGCCTTCCTGCCTCCGGTAGAGCGCGAAATCGATTTGTCGGAAGGCGAATTTGCATACGAGGCTTCGGTCATCATCCCCGTGCGCAACCGCATCCGCACCATTGCCGATGCCATTGAATCGGTACTGAAACAGGAAACAGACTTCCCGTTCAACCTGATTGTCATCGACAACCATTCTACCGACGGTACCACGGAGTGCATTGACCAATACGCCGGAAACGAGAACGTGATTCATCTCATTCCCGAACGTGACGATTTGGGCATCGGCGGATGCTGGAACCTGGGTGTGCATCACCCTCTCTGCGGACGCTTTGCCGTGCAGCTCGACAGCGACGACCTGTACAGCAGTCCTTCTACCCTCCAGACCATTGTCGACAAGTTCCGCCGGGAACGCTGCGCCATGGTTATCGGCTCTTACCGCATGACCAACTTCCAACTGGAGACATTGCCGCCGGGCGTCATCAACCACAAGGAATGGACCGATACCAACGGACACAACAACGCGCTCCGCATCAACGGATTGGGAGCCCCGCGTGCTTTCTTCACACCGCTGCTGCGGAAAATACGTGTACCGAACACCAGCTATGGCGAAGATTATGCGTTAGGACTGGCTTTCTCCCGGGAATACCGGATCGGACGTATCTACGACGTACTTTATTTGTGCCGTCGCTGGGAAGGCAATTCCGACGCAGCCCTGAGTATTGAGAAGCAGAACCAGAACAACAGCTACAAGGACAGCCTGCGTACCCTGGAAATACGAAAACGCCAGGCCCTGCTCCGTCACCCGCGTTCATGGGAAGATGCAGCCCCTGCGGCTTCTGCCGAAACCTTCATCCGTCACCAGCTCGACACATGGCCACTGGCCCGCAAAAACCACGAAGCACTGGCGCACGTACAGACCCGCACACTTTCACTCGGTACGAACGACATCACCGTGCAGTTCAATCCGGCACGCGCCGTTTCCACCTGTGCCAAAGTAGACAAGGCCTCCATCGCTGCCCGCCCCTGCTTCCTCTGTCTGAGCCACAAGCCGGAAGAGCAAGAGTCTGTCCGCATCCAGCTGGACGAACCTTTCAGCCTACGACTGAATCCTTACCCCATTCTGCCGGGGCACCTCACCATCTCCACGGAAAGTCACCAATGGCAGACATTGGCCGACAAGACTTCGCGTCGGTTGCCCGAACGCCTGGTCGACTGGCTGGAGAAGAACTTTGCCAGCGGTTATACCGTATTCTACAACGGAGCCAAATGCGGTGCTTCTGCCCCCGACCACTTCCATTTCCAGGCCGTACGCCAAGAAGATGTACCTCTCATCCGCCAATGGGAAAGACTGATGAGCACAGCGGTAGAAAAAGGTTTCGAACCCCTCTCCGACGGCAAATCTTGCATCGCCTACGACATCGAAGGATACTTCTGTCCGATACGGGCCTTCATTACCCAAGGAGGACTGGCCACAGGTGTACGGCTGATTGACAGCTACCTGCACAGCCTGCCCCTGCACGAAGGAGAAACCGAGCCACGCTACAACCTCTTTGCCTGGAATGACCCGCACTACGGATTTGTCACCGTCTACATTCCTCGCACAGCCCATCGTCCGCAGTGCTACACTGCCGAAGGCGACGCACAGCTGATAGTCAGTCCCGGCGCCCTCGATATGGCCGGCATCCTTGTGACGGCCCGCAAAGAAGATTTTCAAAAACTGGACGCTGACACGCTCCGCCAAATCTACCACGAAGTAACACATTAAGCATCATGAAAGAACCTGAAATTAACGTGGGCATTGTCAATGCCCTTGAAATAGCCTTTACACTCAATGCCAAGTTTCTGGCCAAAGGAGAAACCGTATCGGGCAAGCAACGTGTATCCTTCGACGAAGGAGGAATTTCCTGGAACGGCAACGTGTACCGGGAACTGACCTTCACCCCGTTGGAAGACGATGCCTCCTTCTCACTCGAAGACGTAACCATCGGTATCAATTTCCACTGGGAACGCCAGGAAACACAAACCTTCCTCGGCACCCTGCGCCTGGTGGTAGACGAAGGAAAGATTACCGCCATCAACCAAGTGCCGGCAGAAGACTATCTGACCAGCGTCATCTCCTCCGAGATGAACGCTACTTCTTCCCTGGAGTTTCTGAAAGCCCATGCCGTCATCTCCCGAAGCTGGCTTTTAGCACAGATTGAAAAGCGGAAGGCCCTCAGCAAACAAGGCAGCAACTTCTTTCCCTTCCTCAAGACTGAAACAGAATACATCCGCTGGTACGACCGCGAAGACCATACCATCTTCGACGTATGCGCCGACGACCATTGCCAGCGCTATCAGGGCATTACCCGTGCCTCCAACCAGAGTGTGGTGGAGGCCGTGAAGGAAACACGCGGCCAGGTGCTCATGCACAAGCATGCCATCTGCGACGCCCGTTTCTCGAAGTGCTGCGGCGGAGTGACCGAAGAGTTCAACTACTGCTGGGAAGACAAGCATTATCCTTACCTCAGTGCCGTGCGCGACTTGGACACGGATGCCCCCCTGCCCGACCTCACCCAAGAGGAAGAAGCCGAACGATGGATACGCCAGCGCCCGGAATCTTTCTGCCACACCACTGACCCGAAAATCCTTTCACAGATACTCAACAACTACGACCAGGAGACACACGATTTCTACCGCTGGAAGGTGAGATACACGCAAGCCGAACTGGCCGAACTGATTGCCACGCATACCAAGAGTGATTACGGGGAGATACTCGACCTTATCCCAATGGAACGAGGAAAATCGGGACGTATCAGCCGGCTGAAGATTGTAGGAACCCTGAAAACAATGACCATCGGAAAGGAACTGGAAATACGACGCACCCTCTCACCTACCCACCTGTTCAGCTCGGCATTCGTAGTCGACAAGGGACCGGAAGTGAACGGAGTGCCCGAATGGTTCGAACTGACCGGTGCCGGATGGGGACACGGTGTGGGACTCTGTCAGATCGGTGCTGCCGTGATGGGCGAAAAAGGATATTCCTACGACCAGATTCTGCTGCATTACTACCGGGGAGCTGAAATCCGTAAGTTATACTAAAAACGAACGACTATGCGCACACGCTCTCCCTGGTACTGGGTACCTTCGCTCTACTTTGCCGAAGGACTTCCCTACGTAGCTGTGATGATTTTATCGCTGGTGATGTACAAACGGATGGGCATCTCGAATACGGAGGTGGCCCTCTACACCAGCTGGCTGAACCTGCCTTGGGTCATCAAGCCCCTGTGGAGCCCGTTTGTCGACCTGCTCCGCACCAAGCGGTGGTGGATTGTCACTACCCAGTTGCTGCTGGGTGCCGGACTGGCCGGCATTGCCTTCACCATCCCCACCAGCCATTTCTTCCAGACCACATTGGCGGTATTCTGGCTCGTAGCCTTCAGTTCCGCCACCCACGATATCGCCGCCGACGGCTTCTACATGTTAGGCCTTACCCCGCATCAGCAAGCCTTCTTCGTGGGCATCCGCAGCACGTTCTACCGCTTTGCCACCATCGCCGGACAAGGACTGCTCATTATGCTGGCCGGCTGGCTGGAAGAAATGACCGGACGCACATCGTATGCCTGGAGCATCACCTTCTTCACGTTAGCGGGCTGCCTGCTGGCTCTGTGGCTCTACCATTCTTTCGTACTGCCCCGCCCTGACCAGGACTGCCCGTCAGTTGCCCGACAAGGAGAAGCCCGGAGCATACTGACCGACTTCCTGCTCACCTTCCGTTCCTTCTTCCAGAAAGAACAAGCGCTTACCGCCATTCTGTTCATGTTGCTCTACCGCCTGCCCGAGGCACAGTTAGCCAAGATGGGTATTCCCTTCCTGCTCGACCCGGTGGAACAAGGAGGACTCGGCATGACCACGGCACAGATAGGCTTTGCCCAAGGAACGCTCGGCATTGTCGGTCTCACCTTGGGAGGTATCCTGGGAGGCATTGCCGTAGCACGCCACGGACTGCGCCGCTGGCTCTGGCCGATGGTATGGGCCATCTCCCTGCCCGACATCGTCTACGTGTACCTGAGTTACGCCCAGCCCGACAACTTAATCATCGTGAACAGCTGCATCTTTGTGGAACAGTTCGGCTACGGATTCGGATTCACGGCCTACATGCTCTACCTTATTTATTTTGCCAACGGCACACACAAGACCTCGCACTATGCCATCTGTACCGCCTTCATGGCCTTGGGCATGATGCTGCCGGGCATGATAGCCGGCTGGATGCAAGAAACCCTAGGCTACCAGCTGTTCTTCATCTGGATTATGGTGTGCACACTGGCCACCTTCGGCGTTACCGCCCTGCTGAAAATCGACCCTGAATTCGGGAAGAAATAAAAAGAGACGTTTTGTCCGGCCTTTACTTTCCGGAAAGGAAGTGCCGGACAAAACGCATAAAATTCAATACCGTATCCGACTCCTGTCCCTGAGCCGATACAAAACAGAAATGCCGCTTGAACTGCAAGCCCTCAATGTCAATCACCTGAAAGTCTCCTTCCTTCAGTTCCCTCTCCAGAGCACAGATTGACACGATGCCCATACAGTTGCTGCACCGCAAGAACGACTTGATACCTTCCGTACTGCCTAAGTGCATCCGCACATTCAGTGAAGAAAGCTTCAGCCCCTGCTCTGCCAATACCATCTCAATGGCATCCAGCGTGCCGGAACCCCGTTCACGAAGCACCAATGGCACACGAACAAACTCTTCCAGCGTCAGTTCCTCCTTTCCGGCCCAGTGGCCGCGCGGACAAACTACCGGCACCAGTTCATCGCACAAGAACGGGTCGTAGCGCAGGCTGGGCAGGCGGAACACTCCCTCCACCATACCCACGTCAATGGTATGCTCCTGCAAAGCCTTCTCTACATTGCGCGAATTGGTGTCCATCAATGACACACTCATCTTGGGATAACGCTCCGTGAAAGCAGCCAGCACAGGCGGAAGCACATACTGTGAGATTGTCGTACTTGCCCCTAACCGTAACTCTCCCGCATACTCATTGTTCAACTGGTGCATGTCGTACTCCAGCTTGCGGTAATCGTCCAAAATCCGTTCGCAGTGCTCCATCAGCAACTTTCCGGCCTCCGTGAGCGAAATGGAATTCCCCTTCCGGTCGAACAGGCGCACCCCGTAGAGACTCTCCAGCTCCCGTACATGCTTGGTCACTGCCGGCTGGCTCACAAACAGCTCCTGCGAAGCCTTGGTAAAGCTAAGGTTTCGTGCCACACTATAGAACGCTTTCAAACGGAAATCAGACATACTCTACAAAGATTAAAGTTCCTCTGCCCGGATGCCCAACGACTGAAGAATGGCAAATCCCAACATTTCAAAAGAATATTCATAATCGTGTGCCGGAGGATTCATGCCAAACACCGTCACACCATCTTTTCCCTTTATTTTTGCCGCCAGCCGCTCCACAGCTTCTCCATATTCCCCTTCATCGGGCACCAGCATGATTCGGCGTGCATCTTTCGATTCGGTCAGCAATTGCAATGATTCCGTAAACAAGTCCTCCCGGCGAGCCATATCCGAAGGCTGGAAAGCATAAAGCGCAAACTCACCCAGGCGGCTCTGGAATGCCATACCGTGAACTTCCTTTTCCAAATCGGAAGGAAGGCAGAAATTCATCCGGCTATGCTCCGCATCATACACAAAAATTACCTGTATCTCATTCTTTCCCAGCTCAATTCCGGCATCCAAAGCCAGACACTCCAGCAACACGGCCAGATCAGCCTTAGGCAGTTCGCGCCCCACCAGCGGTGCAAAATGTGCCGCCATATCCTTTCCCACACGGTCAAGGAAAACTGCATCAATTAAAATTACATCAGAAGCAAAGGGTATTTTCTTTTCCATATTAGTTAATGTGTTTCTATTTATACTTGTTTCCAGTCGCTGATAGTTCCCGTTTCGGAAGAGAACACGGCACCTACCTTGTACAACTTGCGGTTGTCGGCCGCATACTCGCGGGCATAACCTTTTTCCTCTATCTGCTGCAAGGCCTCAGCAGCTGTACCGTCCAGCTTGAACTCAAAGATATAGACATGCTGCGGAGTCTCCACCACACAGTCCACACGACCCTGGCTCTGCACCTTCTCCGTGTAGACCGTATAGACACTCAGCAGGCGAAGAAGAAGGTAGAAAGTATAGTGGAAGTAGCGTTCACGCTCCCGCTCGTTCTCCTTGCGACGCATCGTGTAAGGTATGCTTGCCAGGAACGAGGTCAGGCCCGTGCGGAAATCATCCAGCTTACCGCCCTCCAGCTGATAGGCCGCATTATTTACCCACGAGTAAATACTTTCTCTCGTATTGAAGTAGCTGGAAGCAACCAACGAAAGAAAACCTTTTTTCACCTCATCATTAGGATAATCCAGCAGGAACATGTTCCGACGCAAATCAAATTTCTTTATTGTAAGATAGCCACTCTGATAAATCATCGGCAAGGGCTGCTCTACATTCGCCTTGTAGTCGATGAATTCTTCCGGGAAATAGAATTTGCCCGTTATTTCATCCATGTTCTCATTCGTATGCGAAAGCAGACGGATAAGGTAAGTAGGCGTACCGCTTTTGAACCAGTAGTCGGAAATATCAAGCGTCGCGAAAGCATTCAGCAGGCTGAACGGATTATAGATGTCCGTCATGTTTTTACTGAAATGATAACCGTCATACTGGGCTTTCAGCCGGTTCCTCATCTCTTCGTAAGAACACTGGTAAACTTCAGCCATGCTTTCCATCGGTTCACGGAAAGTGACGTCAAGCTCCTCCTGCGTAATGCCGCAAAGCGTCTCGTACCTGCCGTGCATGCTGATGTCGAAAGGCTGGTTGAAACCGCTGAACACGCTCACCTGAGAGAATTTCGTCACACCCGTAAGGAAAACGAACTGAAGATGCTCGTCCGCACCCTTGAACACGGAATAGAAACTTTTCAGGATATTCCGGTGCTCCTCCTCCAGACTCTTGTCCACATCCAGCACATCCAGTATAGGCTTGTCATACTCATCCACCAGTACCACCGCCCGAAGACCAGTCCGTTCGTGAGCTTTTGCAAGAATCTTCTTGAAGCGGAATCCGAGATTTACATCCATGGAACCGTCTTCCATTCCATAGTCCTTCTCCCAGACGGACATATAACTTGCAATGGCATCCCTCAATGAGCCGGGACAGGTATATTCGCCCCCATTGAAATCCATGTGAAATACCGGATACACCTTCCAGTCCTTCTCCAGGCTGTCAATCTTCAGGCCCTTGAACAGCTCCTTACGCCCTAAAAAATAGTTCTTCAGCGTGGAAACCAACAGACTCTTCCCAAAACGTCGAGGACGGCTCAGAAAGTAAATAGAACCTTCCTTGGCAAGAGAATAGACCATATCCGTCTTGTCCACATACACATAACCGTCTTCGATAATCCGGTCAAAACTCTGTATTCCAATTGGGTATTTCATAAATGAACTATTAATAATGAATCATGGATTTGTTATATATCTTTCCTTTGCAGGTTCTTTTCCATCTTCTTGTCGTATGCCTGACCTCTGGGCACCAGATAGAGAAACATTACACAGTCATCCACTATCTGTACATGATAGCTGAAGAAGGCACGGTAACTGCCTATCCTCAGACGGTAGATAAACTCAAAATCCACCAGTTTCTTGCAGTCCGTCAGTTCCTCGATGTTTTGGGCATTGATAACTTCCTGCACTGCCTGACGCACTGAATCCAGCATTTTGCCGGAGAGTTTGCGGACTGCCTTTTCAAACTCCTTTGAAAACTCAACTCTCATTTCTCAACTACACCCAGCCAGTCCATAAATTCCTTACGCTCGTTCTTATCCAGCTTGACCTTTCCGTCCGGGTAATTCTCGGTCATATAGCGGTAGGCTTCGCTGTCATCATACTCTTCCGCTGTCTTGTCGAGCAGGTTTTCTATCAACTTCTTCAGATTCGTGCCCTGGCGTGCTGCCATAACCGAAAGAGACTTGAAAGTGTCCTCTTTCAGGTCGATAATCTTTTTCTTGTATGTTACTGTTGATTCCATTTTTCCGTCTTTTATGCAAATATATAAAATATATATGATATATACGGTATATATGTCGTTTTTTTTATATTTTGGGCTTTCTCTTGCAATCCCTGACGCTGTACGTGCCAACATACCAAGTTCCATCCGTTTTTTGTTCTTCTGTCAAAAAATTCGGACACAAGAACACAAGGACATAATTTTGAGGACGTTATCAAAGGGATGTCCTCCTCTAAGATAGAGGAGGTGGGCGAAGCCCGGAGGAGTATGAACGCTGTCGAGGGCGCTGACTGATGTTCATACCCCACAGTTTGTGCTCATACCCCTCAGTCGCAAGCGACGGCTCCCCTATCTTAGGGGAGCACAGGCTAACGCAGCGACTCTATATTTTAACGCTCTTTGTGAACGCTTTGCGGGTTATAAATCAAGGGGTAGATTATTTTTCAACCGATTGGCACAATCTGTGATATAGTCAATCATTGCAGTTTGCAATTTGGTAACAGCCATGTTTTCAAGCCTCACAACTGTAATGTTTTGTTTGTTCAAATATTTATCTCTGATGAAATCATGCTTTGCGCCTTCTTCCGAGAAATGTTGTTGACCGTCCAGTTCAATGGCCAATCGAATTTCCGGGCAATAAAAATCAAGGATATACGGTCCGACTGAAAATTGTCGTCTAAAACGCAATCCACAAATCTGCCGGTTTTTAAGAATTTTCCACATGATAGCTTCAGCTTTTGTGCCGCATCTCCGCAAATCTCTTCTGATTTCCTTCAGTTCAGGAGAATTATATATTTTTTTGCTGTCAGTCATATATGGAGAGTATTAAATGAAGTCGAAACTTATCAGGACATTGTGCCGAACCTAATCATTGATTTTACAAATATAGTGAAAGGCAAGAGGAGAATAAAATAATGAAACTTGTTTCAGTTATTTGTTATCCCGAACCGCATCCTATATTCTACAAATATAGTGAAAGGCGAAAGCAAAGGCAAATGAAAACAGAGTTTTTTGAGGGCATTATCAAAAGATGTCCTCCTCTAAGATAGAGGAGGTGGGCGAAGCCCAGAGGAGTATGAACGCTGTCGAGGGGTTTACAGATTATGGTTTACAGTTTACAGACGCTAACCCTTTGCTGATGTTCATACCCCATAGTTTATGCTCATACCCCTCAGTCGCAAGCGACGGCTCCCCTATCTTAGGGGAGCACATCCCCGCCATGTTTC
>OOIG01000885.1_pt1 | contig 23800 bp, 18 predicted proteins | sample 1692091 | NCBI WGS metagenome assembly OOIG01 (sample SAMN06348188, study PRJEB24527) | human gut metagenome | biome: human gut; feature: ankylosing spondylitis patient; material: feces | host: Homo sapiens | place: China | collected 2015-10 | reverse complement strand
CTACGACATGATCGGCGTTGACGGAAGCGCCGATATGCTCTCCCGCGCTTATGCCGCCAAACCCGAAGATTCAAACGTGCTGTTTCTGGAGCAGGATATGCGCTCGTTCGAACTGTACGGAACGGTCGGCGCGGTTGTCTGCTGTCTGGACAGCCTGAACTATCTTCTCGGCAACGGCGACCTTGCCGCCTGTTTCCGAACCGTGCACAACTACCTTGATCCCGGCGGGCTGTTCCTGTTCGATATGAACACGCCGCACAAATTCCGCACGGTTTACGGCAACAATGCCTATGTATTGGAAGCCGAGCGCCCGGAAGAGGACGGCGGGACGGATATTTTCTGCGCATGGCAGAATTTTTACGACGAAAAAACACGCGTCTGCGATTTTGACCTTTCCATTTTCGAGGAACAATCGGACGGCTCCTACCTGCGCTCCGATGAGCATCAGCAGGAGCGTTGCTATGATTTGGAAGAGATCCGTTCTGCACTTGCAACCTCGGGGATGGAGTTGCTCGGACTGTTTTCCGACTACCGCTTCTCCGCCCCGACCGGGCAAACCGAGCGTTGGTATTTTGCGGTGCGCGCCATCAAATAAAAAAAGAGGAATCCAATATGTCGTCAACCATTCTCCGCGCCATGACCGCAGACGGAAGCGCGCGGATTCATGTCATCAATTCCACAGAGATCGTCAACCGGGCAATCAGCTATCATCACACCGCACCAACTGCCTCGGCAACGCTTGGCAGACTGCTGACAGGCACGTCTGTTATGGGCTGTATGCTCGGCGAAAAAACCGATACCATCACAGTTACGCTGAACGGGGACGGACCTGCGGGCAAAGTCATTGCGGTCTCCGACTACATCGGGAACGTGCGCGGTTACATTCAGAACCCCGCAGTCGATCTGCCGCTGAAGGCAAACGGCAAATTGGACGTCGGCGGCGCAGTCGGTCGCGGACTGCTCACGATTGTGCGCGACATGGGTGGGGACGAGCCTTATAACGGGTCCGTTCCGCTGGTCAGCGGCGAGGTTGCCGAGGACATTGCCGCTTACTTTGCGCAAAGCGAGCAGATCCCAACCGTTTGTGCCCTCGGCGTTTTGATCGGGACAGACGGAACCTGCCGCGCGGCAGGGGGCGTTCTGGTTCAGCTCCTCCCCTTCGCCGACAACCGCGTCATCGACCTTCTGGAGCGGAACGCGCGGGATCTCTCCAACGTTTCCGCGCTTTTTGACGCAGGCATGACCAATCAAGCGATTGCCGACATCGCCCTGCGGGATATCCCCTACGATATTTTTGACGAATTGGATGTTGCCTACCGTTGCACCTGCAACCGCGACCGCGTATCCCGGGCGCTCATCACACTCGGGAAGCCCGAACTTCTGAAACTGCTGGACGAGCAGGTCGCCGAGGGTAAGCCGCCTGTCCTGACTGTCAATTGCCGTTTCTGCGACAAAACGCAGACCTTTACACGCGAGGATATTGAGAAGATGTTCTGACCGAGGTTCTGTCAATCGTTTTTCGCAAAATTGTATCCGGGAAAATGAAGTTTTGCGCCGGGAGGTCCGGCGAGGGTGCTGCCAAGCCCCGCTTGGATGCCTCGGAGCATGTCCCGGCGGTGCTGTCAAGGATACCGCGTCAGCAACATGCATCGGAGTGACCGGTTACGGTCACGCAGACCCTTGACAGCGGCGGGATATGCTACTTCATGCCAGCTCTTTTTTGCAAAAGTTGCCCGTCATGTATTTCATGCAAAGATAAAGCTAAACGACTTAAAAAATGTTTCAGTGAACACCCCACTGTCAGCATATAGCGAAATTAACATATTATCATAACAAAACATCACGTACATTTTTGAATCATTCTTCAATTCTGACATCATTGCAGTTACAACCACACCATTTTTAAGAATTACTTCCTTTTGATATATGGATTTGTATGATGTGTATTGATCATAATTGTCAGGGGACGGTGCATTCGGCGCAATCAAATAAAGCACTTCGTAATAAGATTTAGCCGATTGAAGCTCAGTGTTTTCAATGGCATTCAAATATGAGATTTTAATATCAAGATTGCGATTTTCAACAACGCAATGATACCATAACCAAGGTAAATTATACAATTCACATGTCAACAAGGAAATATTATCGTATCCATCCTTGTCACGAAGAGGTACAGGGATTCCATTGAATTGAGGTATGGCAATTTTCATTTCTTCGGATTCAAATTTAGACAATGTCTCTTTGTATACTGTTCCGTAATTTGTCTGTTCTTTTCTTAATTCAGAAAACTTATTAGAATCTTTTTGGTTAGAGCTTTTATTACATCCTGATAAGATTCAAAAGAATATGATTGGCGGTCTGGAGGCGTTTCAATCACCACAGAAGGTTTCATCTCGTTCCCTTTTTCGCTCTCCAACGACTGTTTTTTGTCCATGGGCTTCGAAATGTTACAGGATTCAAATGCAGTACAGAAAATGCATAGCATGATAACAGACACAAATATTTTTCTCATACCAAAATTTCCTCAAATGAAAGCGAACAGGATGCTGTCACGAAGCAACGCGATGCAAATCGATGTTATTCAAATATAAGCAGTCATGTGCAACATCCCTGATTGTCCTTTCACCGTGAGAGTCCTCCCGACGTTTTTTAATAAAATAACACATAAGCAAAAGATCGAGGATCCGTGCCTCTGCGCTATATTACAGTTTTCTGCCGACAAATTCCACGGACATGTAATGACCGACAGACTGCACTAAGGGCATCCGGTGATCGGAATCGTTGCTTACGGCTATTTCATTGTAACCCCATTATAACATATTTGCAATCAAGCTGCAATAAACTCTTTCTTTTTTGTTATGTACGAATTGTTAATTATAGACATTCGTATTTTCGCGAGCCATATCATCGATTTCAGCATATACTATTATCGTAAGTGCCATGTTTTTTGAAAAGATTTGACTGCGGAACTGGCAAATCCGGTCGTTCACATGAATCTCTGTATCTCGCATAGCGATTGCAGGAAAGAACCATTGGTCATGATCCCCGCAATAACTGCCGTCGATAATGCCGATACCGTTCGCCTGCAGAATTCCAAATATCTTGAACGTAGAACTCCTCGGTGCAACGAGTGCCTCATATCCTTCCGGCAGTTTCATCGCCACCCCAAGCGGGATCAGGCGAAACTCCCCTGCCTTCATTGTGACATTCTCCGCCGCATGAAGGTCTACCCAATTTGAACGGTATGCGCCTCCGATGTAGCCCACTTGGATAGCGCTCCATGAGACTGTGCATCAGAGTCCCTCAGGCGATTGAAGAAGCAGGTGAAGTGTTTACGAGCTTCTGGGACACAAAGGCCGTCAAGACCATCATCGCGTTTGCAGCTTCTGGCGGCGGCAATATGGGCAAGACAAACAAAATCGGGAAAGAGGCTGTCTCAAATGCCAAGCAAAGCATTTGAGACAGCCTCTTTTGATCAATCATTTTTGTTGCCATAGACCGTTTTTGGGCTTTTCTTCGTGCGTTTCTATGCGTTATTCTGTTTCCACCCGCAGAGTCTGAATTTCAAATGCCCGGAAGTCCATGGTCACAGTGTTGTCTGTAATCGTCAGCTCCCGCTGCCCGTTCTCACCCATGTCGCAGAGCGTGACCGTCTTGACGGGATATCCGAAGCGCAGGGTTGCCGTTGTTGCCGTATTGGAGCACTCAAAGAACCGGTAGATCGTGTCTTCCCCGTCCTCCGCCTCCTTGATCACCTCGCACAGGATGTTCGGGGCATCGCTCTCCACCGTGCAGAATGCGGCGGGGATGCTGTCGCGCTCCCCGGTTGCAGGCAGAACCGTCATGGGGTTGTTAAGGGCATATGCCATGGCATAAGTTTTGACGGCGTCCATAGCGCCCTGATGCGGTGTCACCGAATAGGTGCAGGTCATCTCGCCCCGGTCAGCTTCCGGATCCGGATAGGTCGGCGCACGAAGCAGGGAGAGCGTCATCAATCCGTCATGAATGTCATAGCCGTACTTGCAATCATTGAGGAGGGTCACGCCGTAGTTGCCCTCGGAAAGATCGGCAAACCGATGCCCACAGACTTCATATTTTTCTTTGTCCCACGAGGTGTTTTTGTGCGTCGGGCGCTCCACGGTACCATACTGAATTTCGTAGGTCGCCCTTGTGGAATTGATCGCCGTATCGAATGCCACCTTAACCCATTGGTGCCGCTCCTGCCAGTCCACAGAAAGGTCAAAGGTCACCCCGTCTGTCGCATCCGACAACCAGATCGTCTGCACAAAGGTTGATTTCCCGTGCTTTCTTGTGATGCGCAGTCCAGCTCTGACGCCGTCCTGTACTTCCTCCACCGACTGCACATCGGTCAGGCTGATATACTTCTGCAAATTCTGACTTTCCAGTTCCCATGCATCCAAATTCGGATGAACATAATCGCTGTAAATGCGCAGTTCGTCCCCGTATCCGCCGGCTTTCAAAATCTCCCTGCGATTTTCCTTGTCGTAGAACGAAGTCATCCGCATGGAATCGTCAAAGATCAGGCGGTATCTCTTGCTTTCGCAGACTGTGCGGGAGATCTTCACGGTATTGGTGTCTCGGAACGACTTCACGCAGGCGTAACCCTTGGGCGGAATGTTTTCAACCGCAACGCTCTTGCCGTTCAGGTGAACAATCCCGTTTCCGACAGTCGGGTTCGGGTTCAGAACGACAAAGCCGTGCGCTCCCGAAAGGTGACTTGCAATCGCCTGCTCCGCCGCATTCCGGTGCGGTTCGGCAAGGCTCCTGATCTCGGCATAGTCCTTTTCGCACTGCTCGTAGACCTGCCGGATGGACGACCCCGGGATGATGTCGTGGAACTGGTTGGTCAGAATCATCTCCCAGCCTTTATGCAGGTCTGCTTTCGGGAACTTCCCGCCAAGCAGGATCGCATCCAGACTGCACAACCACTCGGTGGAAAGATACAAGCTTTCACTGCGGCGGTTGTTCTTTTTGTTGCGGAACTGCGAGGTATAAGTCCCACGATGGAATTCGAGATACAACTCTCCCTGCCACACCGGCAGGCGGGGGTTGTGTTTGATCTTCTGTTCCAGCCTTGCAAGCATATTCCCCGCAAAGTCGATTTTGAAGGCGGGCGTCCCGGGAATGCCTTTGCTCAGTCTGCGACCCATTTCGAGGTCTTCCTCGGTCGAGCCGCCACCGCCGTCACCGTAGCCGAACGTGATCAGCGCCTCGTTGTTCAGCTCTTTTTGCTGATACCGTTTCCATGTTCCCGCAACCTGCGCAGGCGTCACATGGGCAACATAGGTCGTATAGCGTTCCGGTTCCTTTCCCCGCTTGGCGTCCTGCGCCGTCAGGAAATAGGCGTTGATTCCGGTTCCGTCAATGCCTTTCCAAAGGAAAGTGTCATACGGCATCATATCCGTATCGTTCCAACTGATCTTGGAGGTCACGAACCAATCCACGCCGCTTTTACGCAGAATCTGCGGGAGCGCCGCCGAGTAGCCGAACACATCGGGCAGCCACAGCACCCGACAGTCCACGTCGAACTCTTCTTGAAAGAACCGCTTACCGTACAGCACCTGCCGCACCAGAGATTCTCCCGAGGTCAGGTTGCAATCCGCCTCGACCCACATGGCGCCCTCGACTTCCCATTTGCCGTCCTTTACGGCTTGCTTCACCTGCTCATAGACCTCCGGCGCTTCCTCCTTGAGATTCTGATACAGGAGCGCCTGCGAAGACATGAACCGGTATTCGGGGTAACGCTCCATCAGAGTCAGGGCATTGGTAAAGGAGCGCTGGACTTTCTCCCTTGTCTGCCGGAGCGTCCAGAGCCATGCGCAGTCGATGTGCGTATGTCCGATGCCGACGGTGCAGGGAGAATTTTTCGGCGGCTGATGGCAGAACTTTCCGTAAAATTCATTGTCCATCCACTCGGACGCAACCCTGACCGATGCAAAAAACGCCTCGGACGGCACTTCGTAAAGATCGAGCAGAAGAATCGCCCGGTTGAGTTCGGTCAGAATGCTGCGATATTCGGCGCTGTAAGTTTCCTGATACGAAACCGCATCATAAGGGACTTTGATATCGTACCACAGTTTTTCAACTTCCCGATTCAGGCGGAACAGTTCGGGACGGAAGAACGAGGTCAGCGTTTTGATGCCGGTATAGGCGTAAACGGTGATCTCGTGATGCCCTGCCGACCGGAAATACAGCCGGGTGTGGTTGATGTCCATCCCCTGCTCCAGTTTACCGTCCACCCAAACAAGCAGTTGCGGGTTATCCGGATCCCATGCACCGACCTTGGAGGTTGCGACCGAAAGGAAGATGTTATCGAAATCCTCCGGCACATCAACGGCAAAACGAAACCATGCGTGTGCGTCATAGCCGTTGCCCCACGTGTCTTTCTCCGTGTCGAACGGCTCAAGTACTGCATCATCCGGCATCTCATCCGATTTTCTGTATCCACACGGCGTCCATTTCACATCGGTGATCCGCCCGAGCGACACGGTGCGGTTTTCGTTCAGTACGGTGATCGTTCTGAGAACACCTTTCAAAAGAGACTGCATACCAATGGTTCTCCGTTTTCAGTTTTCTTGCGATTCCGACCCTGTCAGTTCGGAAAGATTAAAAGTTGCAAGGTGCTGGGCGACCCCGGCAGCCTCTTCATATAACACATAGAGCCTGCCATGCACAGCATCTGCGCCGAGTTCCACATATCCGCCACGATCCGCATCAACCGTTTTGCTGAAGATCCATGTTTTTCCATCGTCCAGACTTCCCCGCAGGGTCACATTTTTCCGTTCGGACTTGCTGTTACAATTTGCAAAAAAGAGCCATGTTTTTCCGTCTGCCATCCGGCAGGACACACAGGCGCCAAAGCAGATCGGGTCATCAAGCGCATAGTCCGGCTCAAAGACATCCCATTTTTTGCCGCAACCATCCTTGCTGTAAGCCCGTGCCCGATAGGTCAGACCGGCTCCCAGTCTTGTGTTGAGATAGAGACTCCCATCTGCCAATTCGGCAATTTCGGTTTCATTCGGCGTCAGCAAACCATCCTTTGTGGAAAGAATGTCTCCCGTCTGCCAACTTTCACCGTCATCACGACTCCAAAGCACTCCGATCTCGCTCGGCACATGGGAACGAACCGGCGACCGATACCGCTTTGGCACCCGCCAAAACGGAACGAGCAGATTCCCGTTGCGTGTGCAGATTCCATGCCCAGGTCCCGGTGCAAACACATTCCGCAATTCCGGTTCGGTTGCCGATGTAATATCCCTGCAATCGCTCCAGCTCAATCCGTCATCCATGCTGATGCGTTGCAGAACCCGTCCTCCGTTCACCGCATAGTCCTCGCAGTACAGAAAATGAATCCTACCGTTCCGATCCTCAACAAGTACCGGATTGTTGACGGTTGGGTGTTTTTCCGTGCCTTGGGCAAGAAGAATCGGGCGGTCAAACTGCTTGCCGCCATCGGTTGATCGTCGGAGCAGGATATCCATCCTGCTCCAGTCGCTTTGCGCATCCCTCGCCTCGCAAACGGCAAGAAGCGTTCCACGTCTCGTTACCAGCATACCCGGAATCCGGTAACGGTTATAGCGATCGTCCTCCCTGTACAACTCCATTCGGTTCATGAACGCCTCACAGTCTTTCCGTGACCTCACGGCGCAGAAAATCTTTCTGGCTGTCAGACAATTCAGAGAACGGCGGGCGGGCACAACCGAAATCAAAGCCCAACTGACACAACACTTCCTTTTCCCCCTCCATTACACCGACCCGGCAAAGCGCTTTGATGATGCGGTTGCATTCCTGCTGAATGGCATAAGCCTCGTCGATTCTGCCCTCCTGCCGGAGCCGGTACAACTGCACATATTTCTCCGCCATGAAGTTATAAGTACTTCCGATGCCGCCGTCCGCTCCCATAACAAGACCGGACAGGAGCATTTCATCAAACCCGTTGAACACCAAACGATCCGGGAACCTTGTTTTGAACTGCTCCAGAGAGAAGAAATCGTTTGAGGTATGCTTGATGCCAATAAAGCGATTGTCGGCAAAAAACTCCGCAACCTGTTCCACGCTGAGATTAACGCCCGAAAAATTCGGGAAATTGTAGATGATCATCGGCAGATTCACGGCACTGACAATATCGAAATAGTATTTCCGGATCTGATCAAAAGTGAACTTATAATAGAACGGCGCAATAGCGGAAATTGCGGTATAGCCCCATTTCTCCGCCACTTTCGCAAAGCGGATCGCCTGATCGGTTGAAATAGACCCGACATGGGCAATCAACGGGAGTCTTCCGCTTGTTGCTTTTGCCGCAACCTCGTAAACAAAATTCCGCTCCTCCTCGGTCAGAAGAAACGCCTCGGCGGTGCTTCCCCCAACATAAAAGCCGTTCACACCTTTTTCGATATTCCAATCAATCAGTTGCGCCAGCGCATCCGTATTGACTTTGCCATCCTTGCCGAACGGTGTCAGCAGGGCGGGAATGATCCCTTGAAGTATCTGATTCATAGAAACTGATTCATTGTCCTTTCTTCTGGTTCGCAAGTGCTTCAAATTTCAGACAGAGTGCGTCAAACCACTGGTCACTACTGGGACCGATCCTGCCCCACCAGGAACTGATTCCCTCCGTTCCGCCACGGCGGATGGAGTTGCTCAGGCTGTCGGAACCGAGGTAAATTTCACCCATTTCCACCTGATAGATCGCACAGAAATCATAGGTGATCGACGAACGGATCTTCTCAACAATTTTCTCCACCTGCGGGTCACGGGTCAGTTTACTGCCGATCACATACTTCCAATAGGTCGGGAGCAACTCGGTATAACTGTAATAGGAGAGCGCATCCAGCACAAGACAGGCTCGCTCGGAATCTGCGGTTTTGGGAACCGACACCAATTCCCAACGCTGAACATCGGTAATATAGTCCTGCTGCTCCTCATTGTATTTCGGAACGGGCAGAATACTGAAATCCACTTCGCTGTTCAGATTTCCTTCCTCTCCCATCATTCCGATATAGGAAATGGCAAACAAGCTGTTTCCCTTGATGAATTCCTGCAGGATGGCGTCGGTATCATCGCATTTGACATAGATATTCTGGTTGACGAATTGGTTCACCAAATCATAAGCACTGATCAGATGGTCGTTATAGTAGGTCACTTTCAGTTTGTCATTCTCTTTGGTCACAAACGGAGTATCACACCCGATCAGCAAGCCTCTGACGCCGTGACCGCCCATCACGCACCCCCAGATTTTCTGTCCGGAATCATCTGTTGATTCGGGCACTACGGAAGCATACCGGTTCAACATTTCCAGCGTCCATGTACCGTCATTTACGGCAGTATAGATATCGTCAACCGAAATGTTGTAGCTTGCTCCGCGATCCACATTGAACAAAACAACCTCGGCGGCATAGATCTTATCCATGAGATAGGCACTTGCAAGAAAATAGGTCTGATCCAGAATCGTGCAGTTGCTGTTGATATTCTGATAGTACCATGGTTCCTCCCAACGAATTGCATCCGATTCGTTGAAATCGAAGTACAGCCCTTCCACGCCGATCGGAACGCCGTACCGTGCCTGCGGGAGCACCAGATCATAACTGTCGTCGCCGCCATTGCAGATCGCACGCACTTTTGCCGCAAACGCATTGGCTCCGCCGGAATTTCCCGACATGGAAACATATCTGAGATCAATACCATAGAGCGAACAGGTCAGATTGTTTCTCCTCAGGACAGCCTGTTTAACCGTATCAATATAGGACTTTTCCTCATCGAAAAACGAATCCGTTTCCTGCGTACACAACACCCGGAAAGTTACCAGATTGTAATTCTTCTTCGGTACGCTATCCTCATAAGAGGAAGATGACGATAATTCCGTGCTCGGCTCGGTCTCCCCGGAGGTTTCCGGAGCAGACGGATTCTTTTTGGCACACCCCACCGTCCCCGCCAGCATCAACCCCGCCAGCGCAACAGTCAGCCATTGTTTCAGATGCTTCATGTTTTCTCCTTTCTCCGCTTTCTGCGGATATACCCGGCGGAAAGGGAAACCGCCGCAAATGTCGCCGCTGTCATCGTTGGGACAGCGCCGATATCCGAGCGGCATCCGATCGGATCCGCATTTGCTTTTTCCGTTTCCGTCCCGCCCGTTGTCGGAATCGGTTGCGGCGATGGTTCGGTTACAGGTTCCTTGGTTTCATTTCCGCCGTCTCCGTCATCCGGATCCCCGGAAGAAATGTCCCACGCAAGGTCATACTTCTCTGCCAGGGCAAGACCTGCCTGCGCAACTTCCAGATCGGAAAGCGTCCGATTCCAAATCAGCACTTCGGCAATCTCGCAGGCGAGGTTTTCCGCAATGGTCTGGATTCCCGCTGAACTTCCGTGATTTGCGGCAAGATAGCCGATCTCAAAGTTTCTTGTCAGATTTCCGTCCGTAAACTGCGTCATGACTGCATCCGATTCGCTTGTGCCATGCCATGTGACCGCAACGATATGCCACCCGTCATCCGCAAACTCCTCCGACGGAACATAATAACCGCCCTGCACAGTCGTACACAGTGCGTCAAACGCAGGCTTGAACGACGAATAGATTCCGCCCGCATGGGTACTGCGGAACAGTGTTTGTTCCTTTCCGCCAAGATATGTCTCCGCCTTGGAACGGTATACGATGAAATAGGTGACATCGCCCGTCAATGTATCCAACCCGCTGATCGAGATACCTCCGGAACCGTCAAACGACAGGATGGATTTCCCGTTCAGCACATTCTCCAGAACCGTTACATCCGCACCGTTTGCAACCGTTCCGTTTGCCGTTCCGATGCTGTTGTACCAGATACCGCCGGCAATTCCCTCCATGCCGTCCCCGTTCAGCTGAAGCAACAGCGATTCCTCCGGAATTTCCGGCGTCAGCGTTCCCGTAATCGGTTCTGCCGTGCGCAGGGATGTATTTTCCACCGAATTTTCCAACAGCCAGTCGACCGAAAAAGTCTGAATGCGGATGCCGTCCGCATAACAGTTTGCAATTCCGTATTCGTACATCACGGAGATCAGACCGGTTACCGGATTGTAGCACAGTTCCGCATAGGACGCAAGTTTCGGATAGATAACCGTCCTTTTCGACCATGTTTCCCCGTCGTCAAAACTTGCCCAGACGCAGAGGTTCCGACGAAACGGCGAAGTGGAATTGAGCGAAGTAAACAGTGTCAGACTGTTCCCGTTTCCGTCATAATCCGGAACGCTTAAAAGTCCTCCGTGTACGCCCAAGCCGAGTTGGACTTCCAGAGTCCGGTCAAAACGGAAATCCTGAAGGCTTCTGCCGCCATCCTTACTGTATGCAACCGTTCTCCCGCAGGCGTTGAGAATCGTCCGAGACGAAACATAAAGTGTTCCGTCATCCAGTTCACAGACCGTAGTCTCATCGGTTTTCATCGGCATGGCATTCAGGGAGGGCTTCCATGTCTGCCCGTAATCATCCGAATAAATCAGACATCCAACCAGTTTCCAGTTTTCCTGTTTCGTACTGTCCAGCGTTCCGCTTCCCGCCTTCCCCGCAACGACCAGCCGTCCGGCATATTCGCTATTTCTCAGTTGGATTCCGGCGCTTGCTCCGTGTGTGCTGATTCCCGTATTCGGCTCCACCAGCACCTTCGGCATATTGACTGCACGACAGGTCCATGTTTTCCCACCGTCCGCACTTTCAATGATGGCATTTCCGGTCGGTTTTCCCGCCTTTTCGGTATCCGAAAGTTTTGCATACGCTGCCTGTGCATCTTTGGAACGCACATATCCCTGATAGAATACCATCATGTTATCGTGAACAGCATCGTAAACTGCCGAACCGATGATGTAGGTCCATCCCGGCTCATTCAGCAGATATCGAACTTCCGAAAAGGTTTTACCACCGTCCGTGGATTCCGCATAGCAGAGCCATTGAATTTCGGCGTTATCGTCAACACTTTTACGCCGGTCGTTGCAGAACGCAAACAGATTTCCGGAATTGGTTGCAAGCATAACAGGGATTCGGAAGTTGGAATCCCCGCTGTTTCGGAATGGATAAGTTTCCATATTGGTCTCTCCTTCTGCTGAGGCAACGGTCGGAAGAAATCCGACCGTCAGCGCCATCAACAATCCGATCAGGATACATCGACAAATTGATTTTCGCATCATATTATTTTTTCGCTCTCTTTTTCTTCACCGGTATCGCACAAAGCGACAGCAGGATCAGCATTCCGGGAATGCCAAACCCGACAGAGGACGAACATCCACCGCTTTTCTCCTCGGTACCACTCCCGGTTTCGGCTTCGGTTCCGGATTCGGCGTTCGATTCCACCGAAACCGTCAGCGTTGCCGACAGACTGCCATCCGCATTTTTCACCGTAACGGTTGCAGTCCCCGCCGCCACTGCCGTGATCTCGCCGTTTTCACTGACCGTCACAACATCGGTGTTGTCGCTCGACCATACAAGCATATCCGTTGCATCCATTGGTTTTTTCGTCACTTCAACGGTCTTTTTGTCGCCGACCTTCATCGAAACGGAGGGTTCCGCAAAGGTCAGTCCGGTAAGCGTGATTTTAACCGTAACCTTACAGACCGCTGTAAAAGAACCGTCCTCGGCGGTCACGGTAATATTCGCTTCTCCTCCGCCCTGCGCCGTGACAAGGCCGTTCGCCGTAACTGTAGCGACCGCCTCATTATCACTGCTCCATGTCACATTCCGGTTGTCCGCATTCTCCGGAGATACCGTGCAGATCAGCAATTTCTTCTTACCGATCTCCAGCGTCAGTTCGCTCAGGTTCAGCGTTACACCGGTTACTTCAATCGGTGTGACCGTCACTTCACAGGTCGCCTCAAATCCGCCGTCCACCGTTTTCGCCGTAATCGTAGCGTGTCCGGGCTTGCTTGCCTTGACCTCGCCCCGATCCAAGACCGAAAGCACGGTCGTATCGCTGCTCGACCATTCCACACGAGAATCATAAGCGTCAAACGGGGTAACCTTCGCTTTCAGCGTTGCACTCTCGCCGGTCTTGAGGTCAAGTTTGGTCCGATCCAATTCAATTCCCGTCACACGGACTTCCGCCTTGCCCTGAATGTCCCGTACCGGAACCTCTGTCAGCGTTTCCGTATAGGTCACCGCCGATTCGGCGGATGCGTCAGTCAGCGTAAGCGTCAGTCCGACCGCATCCACGCCCATCAGGCTCAACGGCAACGCCGCTTCGACATTCCAGCCGCTCCCGGTTTCAACAACAGCCACCAACACATCGTCGATCAGGGACTCGTCACTGCAGGTCAGCGTTCCGTCCTGTGAAATTCCGAACTGCATGGTGCCGTCGTCAAGTGTGACGGTCAGGACAATCCGATCTCCCGCAACGGGATCCGAATCGGAAACGGAGGCAAACAGATACAGGTATTGCGAATCCGCCACCAGCCAGATGTCGGCACGCATATCGCTCCAACCGGTCTCTCCCCCGTCACCGGAGCCAAAATCATGCTTTTGGAAAGACACTTCATATGCCGCATCACAAATCCCGTCAATCTCCTCCGGCGTTCCGTTTCCGATGCTTCCGATGCGATAGGACCCCGCTTCCGTTGCATCCATGAATTTTTCGCCTGGAGCCGATGTAAACGGCAGATCATCGGTTTCGTTTACCGTGACATTTGCAATCAGCGTTTCATAGCCCTTGCCGTCTCCCGCCACAGTCTGTGCGAGATGATATTGCTGTTCGCCTATGGTAATGAGACCGTCTGCATACGCCGCATAGTCCCTTGTATAAACGGTACAGCCGCTGATCTCTTTCGGCGCTGCATTATAAATTCTTCCGGCAAAGAAACCTCCCGCAAGCGCATTTTCGCCGTTGTTTCCATAAACCAAACCGGAAGAGGAGCAGTTCCGCACAACCAGATCCACCTGATTGGCAACGCCGAACAAACCGCCGCCTCTTGCATCTCCGGTTGAAACGGCGCCGAGATTGACGCAGTTTTCCAGAATACCCCGCTGTGCAAAGCCAACAACGCCGCCCAACATGATATTATCACTTTTCCCCGATATACTTCCGTCAATTGTACCATAGTTGACGCAGTTCCGAATGGTTGCATTCGCAAAGACCGAATAACCGACAATGCCGCCCATTCTTGTCATACCGCCCCGATTTTCCGTTTTTGCGTTGATAACCGTTGCGTTGTTATAGCAGTTCTCGATAAGAGTAGACCCATCGGCCACGCCTTGCGCAACCGCCAGAATTCCGGCGCCGTATACGGTCTTTACCGTCACGGTTCCGCTCTCGATTCCGAGATTCCGGATCGTTGCCGTATAACTTAAACCGAACAGACCCGCAAGGCTGGAATTTTCTGCGGTTACGGCATTGAGATTCCGGATAACGTACCCTGCGCCGTCAAAGTTTCCGTTAAACGGAATTTTGCCGAGTTTTCCGTCATAATCCTTTCCGATCGCCGTCCATGGCTGATTGCCAAGATCGATATCAGCGGTAAGTCGGAAGTAAACATTCCGTTGCTGTTCCTTTTTCTCGTTGACAAGGTATGCAAGATACGCAAGCGTTTTGCCGGAACCAATGAGATACGGGTCAGCTTCGGTCCCACTCCCGCCGTCAAAGGCGGCTCCGACGCTTCCGTCCCATGCGCTGCCATCTGCGGCGGTATCTGCGGAAACGGCAAACGAGGCAAACAACCCGATACAAAACGCAGCAAGGGTGAACAATGCCTGAATTCTTCTGATTGCTTTCATGGTATTCATTTCCTTTCGTTTCGTTAAAGTTTATCAATGCTCCCAGATATCACGAACAATATCATCACTGTTATCCGCTTCCGTCAGACCGGAAGTCCGGATAACATCGGTCTCTTCGGCCCAAATCAGATCAAAAACCAGCAGAACATACTGTTTCATCATCATTTCTCCTTTCAGTCTGCGAGGATCAGATAGGCTTTCAGCACTTCCCGCTCGGCGGAATTATAAGGACTGAATCCGCCATCCACTGCGTAAGCGTAGGATTCATCCTGTTCCGTCCGGATATCCGCAAGCGCCGCCTGCGCAACGGTCGTGATACTTCTTGCGTTGTCGGATTCGGCATAGTCCGCATAAACATAAACCGTCTCGCCATTCCTGATAAAACTGATGTAAGTGCGCGCGGCAAAGGATCTTCCGTAATTTCCGGGAGTGATATCAACCAGCGCAACTTTTACGATTGCATTGCCGTCCGCATCGTAGGACAATCCATCCTTAGCGGAGACATCCTGATAGAGCGTCCCCGTCACATTCAGCGTTCGGTGCGTAAAGGTCGATCGTTCCGCCATCAAATCAGCAGGGCAGATCAGCGTACCGATCTTCACTTCTGTCCCCTCGTCTTTCTGCGATTCAGCCGCCGCCAACGCTTTAGCGGAAACCTTGGCAAGAAAACGCAGTCCGCTGCTGTTTTTCACCAGACGAACGCCGGCACCGGCTTGCATCACAGGTGCATTCTCCTGTGCGGTCGGGTTCAGCCGGTCAGTGGAATTGACAGTTCCGCTCACTAACGCCACATCCCCATTTGCAAGCATTTTTTCGGCAAGATAGTAGGTCTTGCCGTCCTCGATCAGCGTGGCGCCGGTTTCTTCATATGCCAGCGTGTATGCAACGCAATTTGTCATGGTCGGCGCAGCCGTTGCTTTTCCGACAAGATATCCGCCTGCGCAATTCGTATTCGAAGTTCCGCTTGCGCTGAAGCGTGTGTAGACCAACCCGGAGGACGCACAGGTTTCCGCTTTTACATTGGCGGAAGTGGCAAAACCGATCAGTCCGCCCGCCCAGCAAAATCCGCCGTTGACTTTTCCGAGATTATAGCAGTTGCTAAGCGTGCCCGCCTGCGCCAATCCGCAGATTCCGCCAAACCCGTTATTGTTGTTACTCCCGGAGACGGAGGCGTCGACCATTCCGTAATTCACGCAGTTGGTCACCTGTGCATCGACATGGTTCATTACGCCGACAATTCCGCCCATCCGCATCATACTGCCGTTGCTCCCGTCCGATATCCTCCTGATGGTAGCGTTATTATAGCAGTTTTCAATCCTCACACCGCTGTAAAAAATTTCGGCAACGATTCCGCCGCCGACCGGGCAGGAGACATTGACCGTTCCGCTTTCAATTCCGAGATTGGATACACTGCCCGTCAGCATCGTGCCGAACAATCCGACCCGGTTTGCGCTGCTGTCCGGAACGACTGCATTCAGATTGAGAATGCAATGCCCGTCCCCGTCAAAGTTTCCGTTGAAACAAAGGCGGTTGGCGTTGGAACCATCATCATACTTTCCGATTGCTGTCCACGGCTGATTTCCGAGGTCAATATCCGCCGTCATGCGGAAGTATGTTGTTTTATTGTAGCGATTTTTCTTTTCGTTGACCTGTTGTGCGAGATATGCAAACGTTTTACCGGAGCCGATAAGGTACGGATCCGACGCTGTGCCGCTCCCGCCATCGAATGAAGTTCCGACACTGCCGTCCCACGCCTCCTCCCCGGTTGCAGAAGCGGGAACTGCGCTTCCGACGCCCCCAAGCACCGTCAGAGTCATCGAAAGCAGGATCAGACACGATAAAAGCCTTTTCATTTTTATAACCATACCTTTCTGCGAAAGGCACCAACAAGGAATAAAACGGTCGGTGTCTGTTCGCTAAAAAAAATTTAACATAATTGTGATATAATATTTGAGTGGGAAGTTACACTACAGAGCACGAGGAGGTAGGTGCGGTGCAAAAATGTAACCGCGCTCATTTATAGGTCGTCGGACATCTGTTCAAGCACCAACAAGTAGGACGCAGAGCCTGTAAACTTATCTTTGTAAAAATGCAACTCGTTTTTATCCGGATGTCTAGTCAATGGCTTCTCACAAATCTATTGATTGGAGGGCATTGAATGGGTAGACTGAAAATTGTATATCCGATCTGTTGCGGAATGGACGTTCACAGGGATTTTGTAATTGCCTGTATTGCCACTACAAATGTTCAAGGCGTAACAGAATACCAATCCCGCAGATTTTCCACGTACACGGAAGAATTACGTGAGTTGAAGGCTTGGCTTGACAACAACAACTGCAAGGATGTTTGCTTCTGCCATCACTATCTTTTTTTGACCGCCACTCAGACGGTCTTTTCCTTATGCTCTTCTTTGAAATCATGATTGATGTTATGTTTCAAACTTCGCTCTCCTTTGAAATTGTGATTTTCACACAGCAAATTCTCTCTGTGTACCACCATTATAGCACAATTCATCCGAATTTTGAATGCGCAATATTGCTTTTATTTTTTTATTTTTTGTTATATCTTGCTTTTTGAACCGGGATGTGCTATACTGATAGAAAGGATTACAAATGGAGGAAAGAAATGTCATACCTCATTTATAACCGCCAGCGTGATATGGACGAACAGTACAACAGCCAGCACACGCACGACGATAAAATTGAGATCGTGCAGATTCTGTCCGGAAGCGGCAAAATTCTGGTTGGAAACAACTTCTGCGTATTCCGTCCTGGGGATGTGTTCATCATTGATGCCGGAGTCATTCACTACACATCACCGGATGTTCCTGCGGAATATACCCGCAACAAACTGCTGTTTGACCGCTCCCTGTTGGTAGGACTGACCGGAGAGAAGCCGTTTTCGCTGACCTCATTCTTTTTCCTCTCCGACCCCAAACCGCTTTCCGACCGCTTTGACCGGATCGCCCAACTGCAAAAAGAGGGATGCTCTACCCTTTGCATCAGTGCAGAAATTCTGCTTCTGCTCGATCTATGCCTTTCGCATGAAACCGAGCGATTCATTTCCGATGACAGCATCTCCGCAAAAATCATTTCCTATATCGATTGCAACCTGCAATCCGATCTTTCCCTGGACGCCCTTTCCGCCGCTATGCACATCTCAAAATTTCACCTGAGCCGGATCTTCAAATCCGAAACCGGAATGACGCTTGGAAGTTATGTGCAGACCACCCGCCTCAACCACGCAAAAAAGCGCCTGCTTTTTTCCGACGATTCCATAGCGCTCATCTCCTCGCAGATCCGGTTCAATGACCCCGCCGCATTCTCCAAGGCATTTACAATGCGCAACGGTTGTTCCCCCATCGCCTACCGGAAAAACGGTCGCTCCGTCAAAGGGCCTGCGGACAAAATCCTGGACAGGGAGAAAGGAAGGGATTATGTACACAAGGGAGCAAAAGGAAAAGGCACTTGCGATATGTGACACGACACAGTCAATCACGGAGGTCATTCGGCGATTGGGATATCCGTCGAAACAGGCGTTGTACACATGGATTGCGAATCGCGATAAGCTTTGGCAAAAGCCAAATGGCTTTCGGGGAGTCAACACTGCAGAACACCCGCGGCATCCGTCAGTAAATTTGAAAAATTCTGCAATCAGGGCTTGCTTTGAAGAAGGAAATGATGTACAATTCATATCAGCACAGATCGGATACAGCAGGGTCAGCATTTACGCCTGGCACAGACGGTCCCCCCCAATGTCTTAAGTTGAGCCAATAAGAGTAAATATCTCGTAAAATGGGCAAATATCTCGCGATTTTGCCCTATAATTTTGGAATTCGAAAATATCTTTCGAAAAAACTATGCACCGCAAAACCGCGACTATGCACCGGATTGGTGCATTTTTTCTTGCGCCAAGGGATCGTAAGACCGCATGAAGTAAACGAGCCGAATATTGATTTAATTTGCAATAGTGTACGGCGGTACGCTTGCATTGTAACTCTGACTAAGGTGATTGTCAAGCCGTAATATGCATTTTAAAATGTCTTGATTGATAATTGTTTCAAAGCCTCTGATGCAAATAATTGAAATAATAATCAGCGTAAACCTGACTGAGTTTCTTCATCCGGCAAGCCTGCGACAGAGACGGCGTGCAATCCTCGCTGTCGATGGTTTCTACCAAGTCCCGCTGCTCGTCCTCCGTGAGGTAGGATATTTCCACGGCAGGACGGAAAGCCATCCGACCGTCATCCACCAGTTCCAGCAGTTCCGGGACAAGTTCGGTCAGGCGGATATAGCGACGAATTTGTTCTCCCGATTCGCCATTTTCATTGCCGATAGAAGAACGAGAAGTTCCATCCCCTAACTTCTGCACCAATGGTGCAGAAGTTAGATCTGTTCGTTTGCCTTGACATTTTAATGCTTCCAATTTCATTCTATAAGCAAACGCTTTTTCGCTCGGCAGAATGTGTTCCCGTTGCAAATTGCTGTCCACCATGGCAATTACCGCTTCTTCTCTGCTCATCTCCCGCACAATCGCCGGTATAAATTCAATTTCAAGCGCTTTGCAGGCGTATTTTCGCCGGTGACCGGAAATCAGCTCATAGCGCCCGTTTTCACAGCGTCTTGCAACCACCGGTGTCAGAACACCGTACAAAGATATGCTGTCTTTCAGTTTCTCCATTTCTTCATCATCCTTTACCTTAAATGGGTGTTCCGGGAAATCGTCAATCAGACTCAACGGAACAGACCAAATCATCTCACGCTGCTGTCCGTTTTTGCCATCTGTCAAATCATTTTTTGCAAGCACTTCTTCCATTTTGTTTCCTCCGTAGCATAGAAATAAAAAAATCCGTGTTCCTGCAGAAAACACGGATTTTTCTATGTACGGTAGCATTTCGCCGGTACGACTCCACTTGGCTCTGAAAAATCAGCCATCACTCGAATGCCTGCGTAAAAGCCCCAAAATCACTTGAAAACACAGAAAAAGCCCCGAAAATCGGAGCTTTTTGAGGTTGTAGCCGTTTCGTACTACAAAGATGGTGGAGACAGATGGATTCGAACCAACGACCTCATGCATGTCAAGCATGCGCTCTAACCAACTGAGCTATGCCTCCGCTCCCGTTGCGCTTTGCCTTTCGGCTTCGGCTGAGGTCTGCCTTCTTTTTCGCAACGGATATATTATATCACATTTCCTCTCGGATTGCAAGGGGTTTTGCGAAAGTTTTTTCCGTTTTTTCGGATTTTTTTCGGCTTTCCGGATCTCGGAAATCCTTATTTTCCCTTTTCATCCTGCTTTTTCTTCTTTTCGGCTTTAGCGGCTCGTCTGACTCGCTTTTTGATTCTCCTCAGGTCTCCAAGCATTTTCATGCTGTCCCGCATCAGTCGGATTTTCGACTCGCGGTGGTTGATGATCCGCACGGGCAATTCCTTGATCCGATAGCCCAATTGATCTGCCCACATCAGCGCCTCAAAGTCGAATGCGAAGCCGTCGGTCTCGCATCGGCTGAAGATTTCCTTTGCCGCTCTTTGCGTAAACGCTTTGCACCCGCACTGCGAATCCGACAGCCGAAAGCCGCCCATCAGGCAGAGAACCCGGATATAGGTTTTGGACGCGATCTTCCGCATGAAGGTATACCCTTCGTAGCCGTCCTTTCCAATATTCCGCGATCCGATGACAACGTCGCAGTCCGGGTTCGCTTCAAACGCGTCCGCAACCCGTCCGATGACCTCTGTTCCGTAGGCGAGGTCTGCGTCGGTGAACATGACATAGTCCCCTTCTGCCGCCAGCATGGCGGTTCGGACGGCACAGCCCTTCCCCCTGTTTTTCTCATAGCCGACCACTCTGACGCGCGGCAGGTTCAGCTGTCGCACGAGATCCGCCGAGCCATCGGTGCTTCCGTCGTCACTGAAGAGCAGTTCATAGTCCTCCCCAAAGCGCCGATCCAACGCCTCGGTCAGCGTTCCGGCGGTTGCGGCGATGATGCCGCTTTCATTGTACATTGGGATACAGACCGAAATCTTCATGCGTCTCCGCCCTTTCTGTAAAGGAAAATATCAAAGTCATATGCCGTTTGCAGGGAGTCGAGTCCCTGCAGTCTTGCGCGATCCTGTTCGCGTGTTCTCCAGTAGTAGGGGGTCATGGAGAATAACGCATCAATCATTTCCGCGCCCTCGACCGTCATCTCCCCTGTCAGCCGCTCGCGGCGGACAAGCGTCATGCGCTGCGGCAGGTCTGCGCGCCCCTCATTGACCGTTGGGGTATCGTACAGCGCCCGTTTCAGTCCCATCAGGTGCTCCCTGCCCGCGCCGACCAGAAGCAGATATCCTCCGTCCCGCAGAACGCGCAGAAACTCCGTCTCGGCGCAGGGCGCAAACAGGGAGGTCACGGCATCCGCCGCACCGTCCGCCACCGGCAACTCAAACAGACTGCACACCGCAAAGCCAGCACCGCTCTCCGTCCGGTTTGCCGTTTTGGCGGCGTGGTCGATTCCGTCCCGCGACAGGTCTGCGCCGAGGACTGTCCGCCCCATCGCCATGCGGTTGGTATAATAGCCTTCGCCGCAGCCTGCGTCCAGTACGGTTTTCGCTCCGATCCCGTCCAGAATCCGGTTCACACAATCGGAAAGAGGCGCATAGTAGCCCGCCTCGAGAAATGCGCTTCTGGCGCGTACCGACGCCTTTGCGTCCCCCGTTTTGCCGTCGCGGCTGAAATTGAGGTAGCCGCTTTTGGAGAAATCGTAGCAATGCCGCCGCTCTCCATGGCAGAAAAAACTCTTTCCGTCCGCCGTTTTCTCGCCTGCCGCACCGCAGACGGGGCAGCGGAGCAGTGCCGTAACCGATGCCGTCATACCGTTCCTCCTGTTTCGTTTGTCGGGCGTTCTGTTTCTTCGGGCGGCGCCGAAACCGGCAACTCAAACCAGAAGGACGATCCGTGCCCGACTTCGCTGTCCACGCCGTAGGCGGCGTTGTGGACTTCCAGAATCTCCTTTGCAATCGACAGACCCAGTCCCGTGCCGATGCGGGCGATTCGGTGCACCTTGTCCACCTTATAATAGCCATCCCAGATCAGCGGAATCTCATCAGCGGGGATTCCTGCGCCGGTGTCACGCACCTCGATGCGCACCTTGCCGTCATGCACGCTTTGCCGCACGGTGACCGAAAGATCCTTGCCCGTGTAGTTGATGGCATTATTGATAAGGTTATAGACCACCTGATGGATCAGATCCACATCCGCCAGCACCATGACACGGTCCGCTTCCAGACCACGGATGTCCAGATGCTTGTCCTCAATGCGCATAGCCCTGCGCCTTGGTAAAGGCTTCGTAGCGGGTCATCACCTCGCGGATGACGGCGGTCAGGTTGAAGAATTCCATCATCGGACACCGCACGCCCGACTGGATGCGGGAAAGATCCAACAGGTCGCTGACCAGTTCGGAGAGGTGTTCGGTTTCGTCGATGATGATCTGGATATTTTCGGGGGTGTTTTCCCCGGGGATATCGCGCATGGTCTCGCCGTAGCCGCGAATCAGGGTCAGCGGAGTGCGCAGATCGTGCGAAATGTTTGCAATCAGCTCCTTCTGAAGCCGGTCGGTGCGCGCCAGTTCCTGCGCGGCAAAGCTGAGGGACGCGGCGAGCTCCTGCGTTTCGCGGTAGCCGTGCCTGTCCTCAAACTGCGCGTTATAGTTTCCTGCGGCAAGCTGTTTTGCCGCCGCGTTCATGCGGATAATCGGGCGCGTGATATGATGCGAGATCACCAATGTGAGGAAAAGCGCCGAAAGGAACACAATCAGGCTCAGCCAGAACAGCTGGTGCTGAATGGTCCGGACGGTTGCTTCCAACGGAACAAGCGACGTGCTGAGCAACAGCAGATACTGCACGTTGTCCTTCTCGCAGACCCGAACCGAAAGCAGGTTCATCATCTCCGAGGTGACGCCTTCCTCATGGCAGGTGCCCGTGAGTTCCTGCCAGAAGTTCTGCGTGACCTCATAGCCGCCGAAGGTGACCTTGGTCAGATAAGATCCGTCCTGCTCCGAGGCAAGGCGATAGAGTTGCTCCAATCGGTCGGCGGGAATGCTCCACAGCCCGCCCGCGCCTGTTCCCGCCGACTGCGAGAGGACTTTTGTGCCCTCCATGCCTTTGATGCGGTAGACCGAAACCGAGACGAGTTCGTCAACCGAGAGTCGGAACGCCACGTCGGAAAGTTCCTCCGTTCCCACTGCGGCAATCAGCTTGTTGCCCGCGTTTTCCAGATCACGCCGCCGCACCTGCTCGTACACAACGTTAATGAGCACCACCTCAAACAGCCAGAACAGAACGAGGATAACAAGCAGAAAGCAGAGAATAGCGCGGGTCAGATACCCCCAAAGGCTTGTATGCGGGCGTTTTTCGGTTTCGGTTTTGCTCATGCGCCCTCAAACCGATATCCGACGCCGCGCAGCGTTACAATATACCGCGCATAACGTCCGAGGCTTTTGCGCAGAAGCTTGATATGTGTATCCAGTGTGCGCGCGTCTCCATAAAAATCATACCCCCAGACCTCGCACAGCAGTTTTTCCCGCGACAGAGCAATATTGCGGTTGGAAAGCAGATAGAAGAACAGATCGTATTCCTTGGGCGACATTTCCACGCGCTGACCGTCGATATAGACCAACCGCGCGGTCAGATCCGCCTTCAGCCCGCCGTTATCCAACTCCACCACCACATTGGGGGCTTTATCGGTGGTGGGATCTTTTTTGGCAACCCGCTTCATGATCGCGTCCACGCGGAGCATCAGCTCCTTCGGGGAAAACGGCTTGATCACATAATCGTCGATTCCGACCTCAAAACCGTTGATGCGGTCATACTCCTCCCCTCTTGCCGACAGCATGATGATCGGGGTCTGCGTGATCTTGCGGATCTCGCGGCACGCCGAAAAGCCGTCCAGCTCGGGCATCATGATGTCCATGATGATGATATCGTAGGTATTGGAGCGGCACAGGAGCACCGCCTGCATACCGTCCGCCGCCTCGGTGACCTCGTGCCCCTCGAATTCGGCGTACTTGCGGATGATCCCGCGGATGCG
>OOIG01000854.1_pt1 | contig 24353 bp, 18 predicted proteins | sample 1692091 | NCBI WGS metagenome assembly OOIG01 (sample SAMN06348188, study PRJEB24527) | human gut metagenome | biome: human gut; feature: ankylosing spondylitis patient; material: feces | host: Homo sapiens | place: China | collected 2015-10 | reverse complement strand
TTTGAAGGAATCCACGGAACAGAACCACTGAGGGGTCGCCCGGAAGATGATGGGCTTCTTGCAGCGGTCATGGTGGGGGTAGGAGTGAACGATCTCCTCGGAGGCGAACAGAGCGCCGCTTTCCTTCATGTCCGCGAGAATGACGGGGTTGCTTTCCTCGGTCTTCATACCGGCGTACTTGCCGGCGTAGTCGGTGTGGCGGCCGTAGTCGTCCACGGGGACGACCAGATCCATGCCGTAGCGCATACAGGTCTGGTAGTCGTCGGCGCCGAAGCCGGGAGCGGTGTGGACGCAGCCGGTACCGGAATCCATGGTGACGTACTCGGCGTTCACCAGACGGGAGGTCTTGTCCAGGAAGGGATGCTGCGCCAGCATATTCTCAAAGAACTGGCCGGGATAGGAGGCGATGACCTCGTAATGCTCGAAGCCGCCGATGTGCATGACCTTGTCCATCAGAGCCTGCGCCATGATATAGGTCTCACCATTTTCGGCCTTGACCAGAACGTAGGTCTCTCTGGGGTGCAGGCAGATGGCCAGGTTGCCGGGCAGCGTCCAGATGGTGGTTGTCCAGATGACGAAGTAGGTGCGGCTCAGGTCGAAGCCTGCCAGCTTGCCCAGGTCGTCCTTCATGGGGAACTTGACGTAGACGGTGGTGCAGGCATCATCCTTGTATTCGATGTCGGCCTCGGCCACGGCGGTGACGCAGTAGGGACACCAGGTTACGGGCTTTAAGCCCTTGTAGATGTAGCCCTTGTCAAACATCCGGCCAAAGACCTTGACCTCCTGAGCCTCAAAGTGCTTGTCCATGGTGCGGTAGGGATGCTCCCAGTCGCCCACGACACCAAGACGCTTGAAGCCGCCCATCTGCTTCTGGATGAAGTCCTCGGCGAACTCCTCGCAGGCCTTCCGGAACTCAGGCACGGACATATCCTTGTTCAGCTTCTTCTTGGAGGTCTCGATGGCCCGCTCGATGGGCAGACCGTGGTTGTCCCAGCCGGGGACATAGGGGGTGTAATAGCCCATCATGGCGTGGCTGCGGACGATGAAGTCCTTCAGGGTCTTATTCAGGGCGTGACCCATGTGGATGTCGCCGTTGCTGAAGGGAGGGCCGTCATGCAGCACGAAGGGGGGGAGATCCTTGTTCTTTTCCAGCATGGCCTCATAGAGGTTCTGCTCCTCCCAGCGGCTGAGCATACCCGGCTCCCGGGTGGGCAGACCTGCCTTCATGGGGAAATCGGTTTTCGGTGTGATGATCGTGTTCTTATAATCCATCGGAATACTTACCTCCAAAAATGAATTCATGATAATGTGGGGCAGGGAAGTGCGACCCTGCGATCAAAAGGAAAGCGCCCCTGTCTCGTCAAAAGAGACAAAGGCGCGTTGACCTCTGCGGTACCACTCTCGTTCCGGCAAAACCGGCACTCAATCGGGAATATCTGAACCGGCTCTCACCGGCGGAATCAGAACTTCCCTTACGCTGTATCGGGCGTGTCCCGGCGCGGCCTACTGCCTTTCGGGTTCGGCGCACTGCTCGGAGGTGATGCAGACCGTCTCCTGCTTACTGCCTTGCACCAAAGCGGCAGCTCTCTGAAAGCGGCGGAACGGCTTGCGTGTCCTCGTCAAAGCGTGAAAATATGGGAACCTCCGCCTTTTATCTGCGGGAGGTGGGATCGTAGTTGCGGCCGAATTGCAGGTTCAGGCTGGCAAAGCGGCTGGTGGTGGAATCATTGGCGGTGGGGTGCTTGGGCGCAGCCTTGGGGGCGCTGTCCGTGGTGGTGCCGATGATCGCTTCAATGTTCTGGGAGATCTCGTCGGCTACGTCGTCGCTGCTGGCCTTGGGGGCAGGAGCGACCGGGGCAGCGGGTGCGGCAGGCGCCACAGGAGCCACACGGGTCGTGGCCGCCGTGGTGGTGGCAGGCGCGTTGGCGGTCTTGATCCGGTCCAGAGCCTGGATGCAGGAGCGCATCTGATCCTGAATCTCATTGATCCGGGCGGAGGCGGTTCTGCGGGCTTCCTCCAGCCGGGCGTTCTCGGCGGCGATCAGGGCGCTGTTGTTGGGGACGCTCTGAACGCTCTGGACATTCTGCGCAGCCTGAGCGGCGGCAGCGGCATTGGCGTTGCTGAGCATCTTGGCGCACTTTGCCTCGGCCTCCATGACCATCTTATCACAGGTGCGCTGAGCATTGGCAACGGCTTCCTTCATGGCCGCTTCGTTCTTGCGGTACTCTTCCAGCTTGCCGACAAGGACGCGCATCTTGCTTTTCAGAAGGGCGTTCTCCTTGTACAGCGTTACGTAATCCTCCGTCAGAGGCTCCAGAAACTCGTCCACCTGCTGCATATTGTAGCCGCCGAAGGTAGACTTGCTGAAAGAAATCTGATCGATCTGTTGCGGTGTAAACATGGTGATTTACCTTCCTATCTTTTAGATATAGCTTTCAACCTCGGCCTGCAACGTTTCCAGGTCGCCCACAATGTCCATATTGTGGGGACAGAACAGGTATGCAGACTGGGCAATCTTCTTCACATCGCCGTCCAGGGCGTACACACAGCCGGACAGAAAATCCACCACCCGGCGAGCCATGGCCTTGTCCACATTCTCCATGTTGACGATGACGGCCTTGCGGTTGCGAAGGTCATCGGCGGCCTTGGAGGTGTCGTTGAAGCTGCCGGGACGGAACAGAACCACCTCCTGCTTGTTGCCGGTGTTCATGTTCAGAACCTGACCGGAGAAGCCGGCGGCGGGAGCGGCGGACGCGGTGCTGGTCATGGGGCCGAAGCCGTAATCGTCGGCTTCCTCATCCTCTTCCTCTTCGGGGGCGGGAGTGGGCGCCGGTGCGCGGCGGGGTTTGCGGCGGGCGGGAGCAGGCTTCTCGGGTTCTTCATAATCATCGAGGTAATCGTCATCCTCGCCGTAATCATCGTAATCGTCGTCTGCGTAGGGCTGGGCAAATTTCTTTACGTTATCCCATAAGCTCATTCTATATGTCCTCCTAATGTATGCTCACATCATTTTGATGATTCCCTGGTATCGTCTTTCCCGTAGTTCCTGGCGCCAAAAATAGCGGTGCCGATTCGAACCATCGTGCTGCCGGAGGCGATCGCGTCGGCGAAGTCTCCGGACATGCCCATGGATAAACAGTCCACCTTGACATTATCGTATTTTTTCTGCCTTATGTCAACAGATAAGTGGAACATTTTTTGAAAAAATTTTTGATTTTCTCCCGAAATGTGGCTGATTGGGGGAATTGCCATGAGACCTTTGATACATATGTTTGAAAATTCGCCGATTTTTTCCATCAGAGGAAGGATGTCCCCGGCGGCAAAACCGGACTTGCTGGCCTCCTCGCCGATGTTGACCTCCAGCAGAATGTCCTGCACAATGCCCTGCCGGGCGGCTTCCCGGTCGATGGCGGCAAGCAGACGCGCCGAGTCCACGCTCTGAATGAGGGAGACCTTGCCCACCACCTGGCGAACCTTGTTGGTCTGCAAATGGCCGATGAAATGCACCGGCGCGCCGTCGTAGGCGTTCTGGGCGAGCTTGGCGGTCAGCTCCTGCACCCGGTTTTCGCCGCAGCAGTCCACACCGGCGGCGATGGCCTGACGCACGGCGTCAGCGCCGTTCATTTTTGTGGCGGCGCAGAGCAGGATGTCCTTTGGGTCGCGTCCCGCGGCGAGGGCGGCGGCGTCCATTTGGCGGCGGATTTCGGCGACGTTTTCGGCGATAGACATAAGAATTCTTCTTTCTGTTTAGATTGGGAACCGGAGTTTACACTGAAAAAAGGGCAACGGAAGGCTTATGCTCCGTTGCCCTTTTTGCGTCACGCAGTTGCGGCTGCGGCCTTCAGCGGTTTCATGGGGGCGAGGGTGGAGATGGCGTGCTTGTAGATCATCTGCTGCTTGCCATCGGATACCAGCACCACTACAAAGCTGTCGTAGCCCGTAATGACTCCCCGGAGCTGGAAGCCGTTCATCAGAAACAGGGTCACGGGAACCTTGTCCCGGCGAACCTCCTTCAAAATGGCTTCCTGTAAGTTGATCGCGTCAGACATATGGATACCTTCTTTCTCATATTCGGCAGACAAATACTCCCCAATAACTGCCGTTTTGGAAGCTCTGATTCCATCGGCGAGAGCTGACAGCGAGAGATTTTTCACCAGATGAAGGTATTGAAAGCGGAGGAATACTTTGTGTACCCGCAAGGGGTATGCCGCATCCGTAAGCCAGCTTACGCTGGCAACGGCTGCGCTATATTTCCCGCTTTTAATACCGCACAGCTGGTGAAAAAGATCCGCTGTTCAGCCGAAGACGATTGGATTCAGAGATTCCATAGGGTATCCACATCCTAACACGTTTCAGTTGTCAAAATCGCTCACAATCCGTCGAGCGTTTTCCAGAATTTCCCGCCCGGTGTCTCCGGTGTCCCGGATGAGCCAGTGAATGGCCTTGTTCCGGCGGAACCAGGTCAGCTGACGCTTGGCGTAGCGGCGGGAGGATTGGCGCACCTGATCGGCCGCTTCCTCTATTGTACACCGGCCGTCAAGGGCATCCACGAATTCCTTGTAGCCGATGGCCTGCATGGCGGTGGCCCTTTCGGGAATGCCGTCGGCAAGAAGCCCCCGGATTTCCTCCACAAGCCCCTGCTCAAGCATGAGACCGACCCGCAGATCAATACGGCGGTACAGCTCGCCCCGCCGGGCAAAGTCCAGCCCCAGCCAGAGGGGGGAGTACCGGGGCGGAACGGCCTGGGTCTTCCGGTTGTGTTCCGTAATGGTCTCGCCGGTTTCCAGATAAACCTCCAGCGCCCGGAGGATGCGCTTCCGGTCGGAAAGATGCAGACGCCCGGCGGCGTCGGGGTCTACGGAGCGAAGCTGCGAAAGCATGGCCTCCATGCCCACGGTATCCGCCTGCGCTTCCAGCCGCTCCCGGACACCGGTGGCGGGGAAGGGGGCAAAGGCATTGCCGCGGATGAGGGAATCCATATAAAGCCCGGTTCCCCCTGCGATCACGGCGGTTTTTCCCCGGGAAAGGATATCGTCCACAATGGGGGCGGCCATATCACAGTAGCGGCTGACGGAAAAATCCTCCCATGGCTCGGCTACGTCAATCATGTGGTGGGGGATTCCCTGCATTTCCTCCAAGGTGGGCTTCGCGGTGCCGATGTCCATGCGTTTGTACACCTGCATGGAGTCGCAGGACACCACTTCGCCATTCAGTTCCTTCGCCATCGCCACGGCCAGTGCGGTTTTTCCCGAGGCCGTCGGCCCGGCAATGCAGATGATGTTGTTCATAAAAGTCTCCAAACAGGATATTATGTCCGCTTGAACTGCTTTTCCAGCTGCTTCTTGCTTAAGGAAACGCAGATGGGGCGGCCATGGGGGCAGTATTTCAGGTCTTCCCGGCTCATGACCTCCTTGGCCACGGCGAGAAGCTCCTGCTCGTCGTTGACCCATCCGGCCTTGATGGCGGCCTTGCAGGCCACCGTGTGCAGCAGCTCGTCCCGGACGGTGTCCTTGCTTTCCCGCCTTCCGGCGAGAAGGTCGGCGGCAAGACTTTCCACAGCCTCGGCGGCGTCATCCGGGCTTAAATCCATGGGAATCTGCCGCAGAAGCACGGTGCTTTCGCCAAATTCCTCCACTGCAAAGCCCAGCTCGTCTAACATATCTGCGTTGGCGAGAAGTTCCCCGGCCGCAGCGGGACTTATGCGCACGGGGATGGGGGACAGCAGGCTCTGGGCGCTGATTTTCTCGGGATGGGCTTTCAGCTTTTCAAAGAGAATGCGCTCGTGGGCGGCGTGCTTGTCAATGAGAAAAGCATCGTCTCCCTGCTCCACAATAATATAGGTATTGTAAAGCTCGCCCACCATCCGCCACGGAATCTCGGCGGGCATGGGCAGCTGGGTCTGCTCCATTTCTTCCGGCTCTTCTTTTTTGGGGGGAGCGGGGGGAACAGGCGCAGGCTTTTCTGCCTTGGGCGGGGTCTGGCTTGCCTGAACCTGAGGAAGCATCACGAACTCCCGCAGGGGCATATTGACGGGACGCTCGATTTTTGCCGCCGTTGCCGCCGCCGCAGTTTGCTTCGGCTGGGGCGCATCTTTTAGGGCGGTGGAGAAGGTTTTGTACTCCTGGGGCGTCATGGTGCGGAAAAAGCTGCCTTTGGGGGCGGAATTTTCCGGACGGGGCGGCATCTGCGGCGGTGTGGACGCTTTAACAGGCGTCTCGGGCGCAACCGGCGCGGCGGTCTCCCCGGCGGGTGTCCGGAACCGGATTTCGGGGCGGTCAGTCTGGGTGTTCAGCGCGCCTAATACGCCATAATGAACGCAGTCAAATACCGCTTTTTCCGACAGAAATTTCACCTCCGTCTTCGCCGGGTGGACATTTACGTCCACGGCGTTGGGCGGCAGGGTCAGATGCAGCACGCAGGCGGGGAATTTCCCCACCATGATCTGATTGCGGTAGGCTTCCTCCAAGGCGGAAACCAGCAGCTTGGACTTCACGGGGCGGTCGTTGACAAAAAAGGTTTGCAGACCCCGGCTGGGGCGGGCGTCGGTGGGCTTGGAGACGTAGCCGGTCAGGGTGTAGGATTCCCAACGGCTGTCCACCTTCACCATCCGGGCAAAATCCCGGCCATAGACGCAGTAGACTGCCGCCTGCAAGCCGCCGTTTCCCGGGGTGGAAAGTACCTGCTTGCCGTCCCGGAGGAACTGGATGGCCACCTCCGGGTGGGCCAGCGCCTGCATCTGCACGGCGGCGGTCACCCGGCTGCCCTCCACGGTGTCGGATTTCATGAATTTCATCCGGGCGGGGGTGTTGAAAAAGAGGTCGCGGATGATGATGGTCGTCCCTTCGGGACAGCCGATCTCGGTTTCTTCCAGAATTTTTCCCGCTTCCAGCTTTAAGGACGTGCCGGACATGCTGCCCGCCGTTTTGGTCAGAAGATCAATGCGGCTGACGGAGGCAATGGCGGCCAATGCCTCGCCCCGGAAGCCCATGGTGCCGATGGCGGCCAGGTCTTCGGCGCAGCGGAGCTTGGAGGTGGCGTGACGGAGAAAGGCCGTCCGGGCGTCCTCGGAGGACATACCGCAGCCGTTGTCCGTGACCCGGAGAAAGGTCATGCCGCCGTCCCGAATCTCCACGGTGACTTTGGACGCGCCCGCGTCCACCGCGTTTTCCAGCAGCTCCTTGACCACGGAGGCGGGGCGCTCCACCACCTCACCGGCGGCGATCAGATTGGCAATATGGGGGGATAACTGAATGATTTTCGGCATAGTAAGTTCACCTCAGGCCGCCGATGGCGACCAGATTGATACAGGCGTGGATGGCAATTGGCGCAAAAATGGTGTCGCTTTTGGTATACGCCCAGGCAAGGGAAAGCCCCGCCGGGAGGTATTGCAGCACCGCCATGACCAGCTCCAGGGGAGAATATTTTCCGATGTAGCCCAGAATATGGATGGCGGCAAAGGCGAGAATGGATACGACGTAAGCGACCCAATGGGATTTTCCGTAGAGGTTGCGGAAAATCAGTCCCCGGAAGACGCACTCCTCGGCGGGGGGAACCAGAATCACGGTGCTGACGATCATGAGGTAGCGTCCGCTCCGGCTCATGGCGGAGATAACGGCGTCATTGTAGTTGGTAAAGCCGGGAACCAGCAGCCTGATCAGCCGCAGGGTCAGGAAATTGCAGGCATAGTAGGCGGCAAGCCCCAGAATGACAGCCTGACAGAAGTACGCCAGGTGCTGGGTCGCCTGCCGGGCGCTGCGTCCTAAGAATTCGTGATAGATCAGAATTGCCGCCAGAAAATTGATAAGGTAGTAGGTAAAGTTCAGCTCCGTCTGGGTCAGCGGCTGGGAAAGCTGGGCGTTGACCCACCGGAGAATGGAGGGCAGCAGCACCAGCTGAAAAATAAAGTAGACGCCGCCTGCCACGGATTCCTGGGCAGTGGGACAGGCAGAGAGACTGCGGTTTCGTTTCATAGTTTAATCCAACATTTTCTTTAGTTTGTACAGCTCGTTCATGGCTTCAATGGGGGTCAGGGTCTCCACGGAAATGGCGCTGAGGGCGGCGACCACCTGCTGGGAGGTCAAGTCCATCATGCTGACCTGGTCTTCCGGCTCCTTTGCTGCCGCAGGGGCGGCCACGACGCCCTGACTTTCCAGCTCGGCGAGAATTTCCCTTGCGCGGGTAATGACCGGGGCGGGGATGCCCGCCAGCTTGGCGACCTCGATGCCGTAGCTGTCGTCCGCCGCACCGGGGACGATCTTGCGCAGGAAGATCATGTCCCCCTGCCGCTTCTTGACGGCGATGTTGAAGTTTTTGACGCCCGGCAGCGCCTGTTCCATGTCCGTCAGCTCGTGATAGTGCGTGGCGAAGAGCGTTTTTGCGCCCAGCCGCTTGCGGTCTGCCGCGTATTCAAGCACGGCGCGCGCGATGGCCATGCCGTCAAATGTCGATGTGCCCCGCCCGATCTCGTCGAGAATGAGAAGCGAACGCGGCGTCGCGTTTTTCAGAATATCGGCAACCTCGGTCATCTCGACCATGAATGTCGACTGGCCGGAGGCCAGATCGTCTGACGCGCCAATGCGCGTGAACAGCCGGTCGACAATGCCGATGTGCGCCGACTGCGCCGGGACGAACGAGCCCATCTGCGCCATGAGGACGATGAGCGCCACCTGCCGCATGTAGGTCGATTTACCGGCCATGTTCGGGCCGGTGATGATGGCCGTGCGGCAGTCCTCCGAGCCAAGCAGCGTGTCGTTCGGCACAAACAGCGCATTTTTGAGCATCTGCTCGACGACCGGATGGCGGCCCGCCGTGATCGATACGGTATTGCCGAGGTCGACCTCGGGCTTGCAGTAATGATTATGAACGGCGACGGCGGCAAAGCTGCACAGCACGTCCAGCTGCGCGATGGCCTGCGCGGTCTGCTTGACGCGGGCAGATTCCCCCGCGACAAACTGCCGCAGCGCCACAAACAGGTCATATTCCAGCGCCACAATGCGGTCCTTGGCCGTTAAGATCGTGCTTTCCAGTTCCTTCAGTTCTTCCGTGATGTACCGTTCGCCGGTCGAGAGCGTCTGCTTGCGGATATAGCTGTCCGGGACCAGATTCAGCTGGCCCTTTGCGACCTCGATATAATAGCCGAACACGCGGTTATAGCCCACGCGCAGGTTCCGAATGCCGGTCTTTTCCTTTTCGCGGGCCTCGATCTGCGTGAGCATCCCCTTGCCGCCGGACTGGACGGCGCGCAGCTCGTCGAGCTCTTTGTTCGCGCCGTCGCGGATGAGGCCGCCTTCGCGCAGCAGAAACGGAGGATCGTCTACGATGGTCGCGTCGATCTTCTCCTTGAGATCTGCCAGCGTGTCAAGCTGCTCAAAAAGTGTCTGCAAATACGGCGCGCGCATCCCGGACAGCCGCTCCTTGACGGCGGGAAGACTAGCCGCGCCCTGTGAAAGCGCGGCAAGATCGCGGCAGGAGGCCGTGCCCGTCATAATGCGGGTCATGGCGCGCTCAAAGTCCGTAATTTCGCGCAGGGACAGGATCAGCTCTTCCCGGTCGATGGTCTTTTTGACCAGCTCCTCCACGGCGGTCAGACGGCGCGTGATCTGCGCGGGGCTGAGAAGCGGCCGCTCCATCCACGCCCGCAGCAGACGGCCGCCCATGGCAGTCTTCGTTTTGTCGAGCACCCACAGGAGGCTCCCGCGCTTTTCCTTTGCGCGCATCGTCTCCGTCAGTTCGAGATTCCGCCGCGCGGCAAGATCGAGCTGCATGAACTTGCCTGCAATATATAATTCCAGCGCCCGGATGTGCGGCAGCTCGTTTTTCTGTAAATCGCGCAGCGTAATGAGAAGCGCACCCGCGGCGGCAATGACGCACGGCATATTCGCAAGACCGAGCGCCTCCGGCGACTGCCCGAACTGCGCCGTCACGGCAGCCGCGCACAGTGCAGGGTCAAACTGCGCGTCCGTGCCGATGTTCACGCAGGTGTGGAAGCGGTCGCGCAGGAAATCCGCCAGCGCGCCGTCCTCCGCCGCCGTGCCGCCCAGAAGGGCCTCGGACGGCAGAAAGCTGCCAAGCTCGTTCTGCGCGTCCTGCATGGCGTCGGCTCCGGAAACCTGCGTCGCGCTGAACGCGCCGGTCGACACATCGCAGAAGCACAGGCCGTATGTACCGGCTGCGCCGTAGACGCAGGCGTAATAATTATTTTTGGATTCCACCAGCATCGAGCTTTCCGTCACGGAGCCGGGCGTCACGATGCGGATGATATCGCGCTTTACAAGCCCCTTTGCCAGCGCCGGGTCCTCCATCTGCTCACAGATGGCGACCTTGTAGCCCTTGGCAACCAGCCGCGCGATATAGCTCTCCGAGGAATGATACGGCACGCCGCACATGGGGATCTTGTCCTCTGCGCTTTTGTCCTTGGCATGGTCGCGCGAGGTGAGCGTCAGATCGAGCTCGCGCGAGGCAATGCGCGCGTCCTCCTCGAACATCTCATAAAAATCGCCCAGCCGGAAAAACAGCAGGCAGTCGGGATTGCGCTCCTTGACCGCATAATACTGCTGCATCATGGGGGTGAGTTCGGCCATAATCAAAACCTCCGGGTTTTCTCTTTTAACGTCTGAAATTATGCTTTCGGCAAATCCATATGCACTTACGCATTCGTTTGTAGGGGCCGATGCCGGTCACAGCCGTTCGCGACGAAGGAGCGTTACGGATGTGGGTCTGCCGCTTGCCGGCACACATCGGCCCGTTGGGAAGTTGCAAATTCGCCGAAGAATACCGTAAAAACGGTGCATTCTGCCGGGCCGATGTGGGCGTCGGCCCCTACAAAGCCCGCACCAGGGTGCTGTGTTATCGCAGTTCGCCTACAAGGCTCCATGTTGTGCAGCCTGTGATCGTCACGTCCAAAAACTGGCCGATCAGGCTGTCGTCTCCCGCGAAGCGGACGAGTCTTCCGCCCTCGGTGCGGGCGGTGAGCAGGTCCTTGTCGCGGCCGTCGCAGAGCACGCGGACGGTCTTGCCGACGTAGCCCTGATGAATTTCCAGCGAAATGCGGTTCTGCACGGCGCAGAGCCGGTCAAAGCGGCGGTTTTTCTCCTCCTTGGGCGTCGGATCGTCCATTTTCGCGGCAGGCGTTCCCGCGCGCGGGGAGAAGATAAAGGTAAACAGCGCGTCATAGCGCACGTCTTCGATGAGGCTGATCGTATCCTCGAATTCGTCTTCCGTCTCGCCGGGGAAGCCGACGATCACGTCGCTGGTCAGAACCAGATCGGGCATGATCTGGCGGCCATAGTGCGCCAGCTTCAGATATTCCTCGCGGTTATAGTGCCGGTTCATGGCCTTCAGCACCCGGTCGTTGCCGGACTGGAAGGGCAGGTGGAACTGCTTGGCGATCCTGGGGTATTTCGCAATGGTATCAAAGAGTTTTTTGCTTGCGTCCTTCGGGTGGCTCGTCATGAAGCGCAGCCAGAACTCGCCCGGCAGCTGTGCGATCTCGGCCATGAGGTCGGCAAAATCAACGCCCAGCCCCAGATCCTTACCGTAGGAGTTGACGTTTTGGCCCAAAAGCGTAATGTCCTTATAGCCCGCCGCGATGAGGCTCTTGACTTCTTCGAGAATCTCCTCGGGCCGTCTTGACCGCTCCCGCCCGCGCACATACGGCACGATGCAGTACGAGCAGAAATTGTTGCAGCCGTACATGATCGATACCCACGCCTTGAGATCGGACGAGCGCACGACGGGGATACCCTCTGCAATATTGCCCGCGGAATCGTCCACGGCAAAAATGCGCTTGTTCGTGCGCAGCACGCTTTGCAGCAGTTCCGGGAAGCGCCATAATTCGTGCGGATTGAACACGCCGTCAACATGGCGGTAGCTGTTTTTAATGCGGTCGACGACCTGCGGCTGGCCCATCATGCAGCCGCAGAGAAAAATTTTCTGCTCCGGGTGCCGGGCCTTGGTGTGTACCAGCGCGCCGACGTTACCGTAGACGCGGGTTTCCGCGTGCTCACGGATGGCGCAGGTGTTGATAACGATGCAGTCCGCGCCCTCTTCGGTGTCCACGATCTCATACCCGCTTGCACGCAGCATCCCGCGGATGCGTTCGGAATCCGCCTCGTTCTGCTGGCAGCCGTATGTATCGACAAAGGCCCGCGGCGTCCTGCCGCGCGAGGCCCAAAGGGCTTTGATCTGCTCGCAGACAGCGGCTTCCTTCTCCAGCGCCTCCTGCGCGATCACAACGGGTTTGCGTTCCATGTACGTTTCCTCCGAACTGCATAACTTAACGATTTATTATAGCAGATTTCGTGGGGATTTGCAATGGAGCAAAACAAGCAGTCAAAGGCATAGGTTTTTGCAATTTTCCGAATTGTACGTAGGGTGTATCTGAAAACTCCCAATGTGACCGGCAGCGAGAAATTTTTGCGCTGAGCAAGACATTTTTTCGCAGGAATACTGACGTATTTCAAGGAAAAATGGTGCAGCGCAGCGTGAAAAGATCCGCTGTCCGGGTGCGTTGGGAGTTTTCAGATACACCCTAGGGGCGGACGACTCTGTCCGCCCGCTGCGAATTCTCTGATATTTTCGGCAAATCTGCAACATTTAAGGGGCCGACAGAGTCGTCGGCCCCTACAGCGGCAGAGCAGTTTTATGATATATCATCCCGCAATCAGTCCCTGGACGACCTTTGCGGCCAGGAGGATGAGGACAATGATGATGGCGGGCTTTACGATCTTCGAGCCGTTTTTGATGGCGAGTCCCGCGCCGATGAAATGGCCGAGGATGCTCGACACCGTGCCGATGAGGCCGAGGACGAGGAAGACCTTGCCGCTTAACAGGCTGGTCAGGAGCGAGGCAATGTTGGAAGACAGATTCACGAGCTTGACATTGCCGCCCGCCGTGCGCACGTCGAGTTTGCCGAGATTGCAGAAAATGAGCAGCAGGAACGTGCCCGTGCCGGGCCCGTAGAACCCGTCGTACGCGCCGACGACGAGCGCGGCCAGATAGACGATGGCCATCTGCTTTTTGGGCTCGATATCGCCGCGCTCCTCCGGCAGCTGCCGCTGCCGCAGCACGACGAAGGCCACGACCGGCAGCACGATCAGCAGCAGATATTGTAAGTACACCTCGGAGATCATCAGCTGCAATTTTGTTCCGAAGAACGAGCCGATGAGCGCCAGCACGATGGACGGAATGCCGAGCTTCCAGTCGACATAGCCGTTTTTGATATACCGGCCCGTGGAAAACGCGGTGCCGATGGAGGAGGAAAATTTGTTTGTGCCCAGCGCAAAGTGCATCGGAAGTCCCGCGAGCAGATACGTCGGCACGGAAATAATGCCGCCGCCGCCCGCGATGGCGTCCATGAACGACGCAAAGAATACGCCGATGACGACGATGACGACCATTTGTACTGTCAGATCCTGTACGCCCATTTTATATCTCTCCTTTGATTGCAAGCTCCAGCATATCGGCCACGCCGCCTTCTTCATTTGTCGGCGCAATCAGATCCGCTTTCTGCTTGAGCGCTTCTTCTCCGTTTCCCATTGCGACGCCGACGCCCGCGAAGTCGAGCATGGCCGCATCGTTGCCGCTGTCGCCGATGGCCATGACCTGCTCGCGCGGGATGCCGAGTTTTTTGCACAGCGCTGCAAGCGCAATGCCCTTGCTGGTGTTCGGGTTCATGACCTCCAGATCAACGTAGCCCGCGCCTGTCACGAAATACGGCAGCTTTGTCAGATCGGCCATGGCCCTTTCACACTCTTCCTGACTGGAAAACGGCACATAGAGCTTTTCTACGGGTTTACCCCAACCGGCGACCATGGCGTCCAGATCGTCGACAAATTCATGCGACTGCTCAAACAGCCACCGGAAGTCGGCGGGATAATAGCGTTCAAACTGCGCCATCTGCTGCTTGGCATTATACACAATACCGCCGGAGAAGAAATTGACAAGCCCGTCGTACCGGCGCACATGGGAATAGATCAGCCGCGCATCATCCGGGGACAGCGGGCAGTGATAGAGCGTTTCGCCGGTCTTCAGATCCTGCGCGATCGCGCCGGTCTGCGTGACGGCGTAGCGGATCTGCGGAAGCGCGTCTAAAATGTACCAGCACTCTCCCGGCGCGCGTCCGGTACACAGAACGAGCTGGATGCCGTGCTCCAGCGCGCGCTGCGCCGCGGCCTGCACCCGCGGCAGAACGCGCTGGTCGGCAGTGACGAGCGTGCCGTCGACATCGACGGCCACAAGACGGATAGCCATACGCAAAGCACCTCGATACCATAAAAATCAAACTCATTTTACCAGCCCCCTCCGGGTAAATCAAGCCGCCGAAATTCACAATTTCTTCTTTTTTTGCCGCCATATATGTGGTATAATCTCACTTTAGAATACGTACCGCAGCGCGTACCGCGCGGCGCAGAAAGGGTTTTTACCATGGGACTGTTTACAAAACTATTCGGCACCCGCTCTGAGCGAGAGGTCAAAAAACTCGAACCGCAGGTCGAGGCCGTCATGGCGCTCGAGGAGCCGTATAAAAAGCTGACTGATCAGGAACTTCGCGCAAAGACGCAGGAATTCAAGGATCGCTACGCATCCGGTGAGACGCTCGACGCGCTGCTGCCGGAGGCGTTCGCCGTCTGCCGCGAGGCAGCTGACCGCGTGCTCGGCATGCGTCCGTACCGGGTGCAGGTCGTGGGCGGCATCGTGCTGCACCAGGGCCGCATCGCCGAAATGAAGACCGGCGAAGGCAAGACGCTCGTCGCGATCCTGCCCGCATACTTGAATGCGCTGGCCGGAAGGGGCGTGCACATCGTCACGGTCAACGATTATCTCGCCAAGCGCGACTCGGAGTGGATGGGCAAGGTCTACCGCTTCTTAGGGCTCTCTGTCGGCCTCATCGTCCACGATCTGACCGCGGAGCAGCGCCGCGCAGCCTATGCCGCCGATATCACCTACGGCACGAATAACGAGCTGGGCTTCGATTACCTGCGCGACAATATGGCGATTTACAAACAGGAGATGGTGCAGCGCGGCCACGCGTTCGCCATCGTCGACGAGGTTGACTCCATCCTCATTGACGAGGCGCGCACCCCGCTCATTATTTCCGGCAAGGGCGAGGAATCGTCCAAGCTGTATGAAATGGCGGATTATTTCGTCTCCCGCCTGAAAAAGCAGGTCTTCTCTACAACGGACAGCAAGGAGCTGCAGGATCAGTATGACTGCGATTACATCGTCGATGAAAAAGACCGCTCCGTGTCGCTCACGCAGAAGGGCATTGAAAAGGCCGAGCAGTTCTTCAACGTGGAAAATCTGGCCGACCCCGAAAACGCCACGCTCTCGCACCACATCAATCAGGCCATGAAGGCAAGGGGCCTCATGAAGCGCGATATTGACTACGTCGTCAAGGACGGCGAGGTCATCATCGTCGACGAATTCACGGGCCGCCTCATGTACGGCCGCCGCTATAACGAGGGCCTGCATCAGGCCATCGAGGCCAAGGAGGGCGTTAAGGTTGCAAGCGAAAACAAGACGCTCGCCACCATCACGTTCCAGAATTTCTTCCGTCTGTACGACAAGCTTTCCGGCATGACCGGCACGGCGCTGACCGAGGAGGAGGAATTCTCCGGCATCTACAATCTCGACGTCGTCGAGATCCCGACGAACAAACCCGTCATCCGCATTGACGACCCCGATGTTGTTTATAAGACCGAGGCAGGCAAATACCGTGCCGTCATCGCCCAGATCAAGGAATGCCACGCCAAGGGCCAGCCGGTGCTGGTCGGCACGATCTCCATTGAAAAATCCGAGCTTCTTTCGCAGATGCTCAAGCGCGAGGGTATCCCGCACAACGTCCTGAACGCCAAGCACCATGAAAAGGAGGCCGAGATCGTCGCGCAGGCGGGCCATCTGGGCGCCGTGACCATTGCGACGAACATGGCCGGCCGCGGCACCGACATCATGCTGGGCGGCAACGCCGAATACATGGCAAAGAACGAGCTGCGCAAGCAGGGCCTGTCCGACGAGCTGATCGCCGAGTCCAATTCCTTCGCCGAGACGGAGGATCCCGAAATTCTGGCCGCACGCGCGGCCTATACCGAAGCGTATAAGCGCTTCAAGGTCGAGACGGACAAGCAGGCAGAGCTTGTCCGGCAGGCAGGAGGCCTTTTCATCATCGGCACCGAGCGGCACGAGTCGCGCCGCATCGATAATCAGCTGCGCGGCCGTTCCGGCCGCCAGGGCGACCCCGGCGAGACGCGGTTTTATCTGTCCATGCAGGACGATATCATGCGCCTGTTCGGCTCCGAGCGCATTATGAACATGATGGAGACGCTCGGCATCGACGAGGATACGCCCATCGACGCCAAAATTCTCTCCGGCGCGATCGAAAACGCGCAGAAGACCGTCGAGGGCCGCAACTTCCAGTCCAGAAAGAACGTGCTGGAATACGACGACGTGATGAATGTCCAGCGTAAGATCATTTACGAGCAGCGCCGCCAGGTGCTCGACGGCGAGGATCTGCGGAAGAACATCCAGTCCATGATGCGGTTCTATGTGGATACCTACGTTGCCAGCGCCTTCGGCGAGCAGCCGAAGCTGGCCGACAAGCAGCATTTCTTCGAGATGATGACGCATTTCGAGCCCATCTTCTTCCCCACGGGCACATGGCTTCTCTCCGACGAGGAGTTGGCCGCGCTCACGCGGGAGCAGGCGGAAGAGAAGATTTTGTCTCTCATGCAGCGCGCCTATGCCAAGCGGGAAGAGCAGTTCACGTCTCCCGTCATGCGCGAGATTGAGCGCGTCGTGACGCTGCGTGTGGTCGATGAATTCTGGATGGATCACATCGACGCCATGGACGATCTGCGGCAGGGCATCCGCCTGCGCGCCTACGCGCAGACAGACCCCGTCATCGAGTATAAGCGCGAGGGCTTTGATATGTTCGAGGCCATGAACGACGCAATTAAAGAAGAGATCGTCCGCCGCGTCTTCCTCGTCCGGATCAAGACGAACGAGGAGATCAAGCGCCAGCGCGTGGCGAAGGTCACCGGCGAAGGTGCCGGAGGCGACAAGACTGTCAAGCGTCAGCCTGTCGTCAAGAAGATCAAGGTCGGCCCGAACGACCCGTGCCCGTGCGGCAGCGGAAAAAAATACAAAAAATGCTGCCGCGACAAGGATCTCGCCGCCGAACGCGGCCAGAACGCGAATTAAACCCATGTTTCACACCATTCACCACGGAACACTTGAATATCTGACCGCCGACGCGCTTTCCGGGAGCGTGCACTGCTTCTCCACGCGCTTCGGCGGCGTGAGCGAGGGGGCGCTGTCCTCCCTCAATCTCGGCACGCACCGGGGGGACAGGCCGGAAAACGTGCGGGAGAATTACCGCATTCTCGGCACCGCCGTTGGCTTTTCGCCGGAGGAAACGATCTTTACCCGGCAGGAGCATACCGATCTTCTGCTGCGCGTCGGCAAGAAGGACTGCGGCACAGGGCTGGAGCGGGAGCAGACCGCCGTCTGCGACGGAATTCTGACCAACGAGCCCGGCGCGGCGCTCGTCTGCTTCGGTGCGGACTGCACGACGCTGCTGCTGTTTGACCCCGTGCGGCAGGCCATCGCCGCCGTCCACGCCGGGTGGCGCGGAACGGCGCAGGGCATCGCGTACAAGGCCGTCCTTCGGATGCAGGCGGAATTCGGCTGCGCGCCGGAGCACATTCATGCGGCCATCGGCCCGTGCATCGGCCGCTGCTGCTTTGAGGTCGGGCCGGAGGTGCCGGAGGCCATGCGGCGATCGCTCGGCCCGGACGCGGAAGCGGCAATTGAACTGCACGGCGAAAAGGCGCACGTCGATCTGAAGCGCCTGAACCGCATCTGGCTGGAAAGAGCGGGCGTGCAGGTGATCGACATCTGCCCGGACTGCACCAAATGTCAGCCGGAGCGCTTCTGGTCGCATCGCGTGACCGGCGGGAACCGCGGGTCGCAGGCCGCCATCATCCGGCTGAAAGGAGGCGCACCGGCATGAAACGAAAACTTTTGATGCTCACAGCGCTTGCGCTGTGTCTGGCCCTTCTTTGCGGCTGCACGACGATCGCGACGAGCGAATGGATGCAGAATCTTTTCCCCGTCGGCGACGAGGCCGTCGCCGCCCAGCAGACCGGCTCGGTCAACGGCTCGGAGGATAAGCAGGAGGTCAAGCAGGTCGTCACCGAGACGTATACGGCGCTTGAGTCCTTCGGCCTGGCCTACCAGCCGGATTACGGCCTGCAGCCCTATAACTGCCAGAGTCTCAACAACCGCATCATCTTTTCCTTCCTCTACGAGCCGCTGTTCGCCGTGACAAGCAGCTACGAGGCAGAACCGATTCTCGCCGAGAGCTATTTTGTCACTGACGACGGACGCACGACCACGGTGAAGCTCCGCTCCGGCGTGACCTTCCACGACGGCAGCGCCCTTACCGCGGCGGACGCGGCATATTCCATCGAATCCGCCGCAGGCTCGGAATATTACGGTTCGCGCCTGCGCTTCATCACTTCCGCCGAGGCGCAGGACGATTTGACGCTCGTGCTCTCAACGAGCGAGGCATATGAGTGCCTGCCGCTGCTGCTGGATATTCCCATCATCAAGTCCGGCACGAAGGACGAGGTCAGCCCGCCGGGCACAGGCCCGTATGAATTTGCCGAGACGAAGCTCACGCGCTGTGAAAACTGGTGGCGCGATACCGCGCCGCTGGTCGATTTTGACGAGATCGCGCTGACCGTCTCGTCCACTGCCGCCGACGTGCGTGATAATTTTGAGTATCAGAAGGTCAACATGGTCCTGACGGACCCGAACTCCTCCGCGTTCGCAGGCTTCCACAACGACTACGAGCTGTGGAACGAGGAGACGACCATCATGCAGTACATCGGCTACAACATGAACTCGCCCGTCTTCTCCAACTACGGCCTGCGCGGCGCGATTACCTTCGCCATCGACCGCGAGCAGCTGGTCGAGCAGACGCTGGGCGGCTTTGCCGTCGCGTCGACGCTGCCGTGCTCACCCAATTCCCGGTATTACGACGTGAAGCTGGCCAACAGCTTCGCCTATGACACCGGCTCGTACTACGACCAGCTGGCCAGCGCCTCCGTCGAGGACGCGACCGGCGACGGCATTCTCGACCTCTACGTCCCCTCCAAGGGCTATTCCGTCCCGGTCGAGGGCACGATGCTCGTCTGCTCGTCGAGCTATATCCGCGTGCAGGCGGCAAACGAGGCCGCGAAAATGCTCAATTCTCTGGGCTTCAACATCACGGTCAAGTCCATGGAGTATACCGAGTACAAGCAGGCGCTTTTACAGGGAAATTTCGACCTGTACTACGGCGAGGTGCGCCTGTCTCCGAACTTTGACCTTTCGCCGTTTTTCGGTGCGACCGGCACGCTCAACTACGGTGACCTGTCCGACAGCACGATGATGAACCTGTGCAGCATGGCGCTTGTCAACAGCGGCAACACCTATAATCTCTATAAGCGTGTATGCGAGCGCGGGTATATTACGCCCATCCTGTTCAAAAGCTATGCGCTCTATACCACGCGAGGCGCCGTAACAGAGCCGACACGCTACCTCGACTGGTTCCTGCCGTATACGGTGCAGACGGAAGAATAATGAAAAAACGCGGGAGGATACGCCCATGAAACGAATCCTGATGATCGGCACCGGCGGAACGATCGCGTCCGGGAAGACGGCGGAGGGCCTTATGCCGGAGCTGACGAGCGAACAGCTTTTGTCCTTCGTCCCGGCGGTATCGGCGCTTTGCCGGGCGGAATGCTTACAGCTTTTGTCGCTGGACAGCACGAATCTTGCCCCGTCGCACTGGCTGCTGATCGCGAAGGCCATCCGTGAGCGGTATGACCGCTATGACGGCTTCGTCATCAGCCACGGCACGGACACCATGGCCTATACCGCTGCGGCCCTCAGCTATCTCATTCAGGGGGCGCGCAAGCCCATCATCCTGACTGGCGCGCAGAAGCCCATCAGCTTTGACTCGACTGATTCCAAGGTCAATCTGACCGACGCGTTTTTATGCGCGTGCAGCGGCACCCTGCACGGCGTCATGATCGTCTTCAACGGCAAGGTCATTCAGGGCACCCGCGCCTGCAAAACGCGCACGAAGAGCTACGAGGCCTTCTCCAGCATCAATTACCCGTATCTGGCTGTTTTGCAGGACGGCTGCATTCTGCAGTATATCGAAAACGCCTGCCTGCCCGAGCCGGTCTTCTATGACACGCTCGACGAGCGCGTTGCGCTCCTGAAGCTCATTCCCGGCGCGCGGGCGGAGCTTGCGGGCTGGATGCTCCGGCACAACGATGCGCTGATCCTGGAAAGCTTCGGCGTGGGCGGCATCCCGTCGTATGACGGGAATGACTTCCTGTCCGTGCTGGAGGAGGGCATTCAGGGCGGCAAGACCGTCGTTCTGACCACGCAGGTGCAGAACGAGGGCAGCAATGTCGGCGTCTATCAGGTCGGGCATAAGATCCGCGAATGCCCGCAGGTGCTCGAAGCGTTCGACATGACGACCGAGGCCATCACGGGAAAGCTCATGTGGATCCTCGGCCAGACCAGGGCCCCCGCCCAGATCCACCGCCTGTTCTACACCCCGGTCGCGAACGACATTCTGAATTACCGCACATGAAAAACCGCCCGGCGCGGTGAAAACCCCCATTTGTTAGCCAGGTATGGGAAAAACCTGATACTAAGAAATGGGGGTTCACTATGTCAAGGGAGAATACACCGGAGTTCGGAAAGCTGGCTGCGGGAACGACTGAAGGGCCTGCCGCCTGCGATTCACAGACGGCAAGCCCTTTTGGCGGCTTGATTCTTTGTTGTTCGAAATTTTGCCTGACCTTTTGGGGACGCTTCCCGTGCGCGGCGGCCCGGTTTTTTTCAGTCGCCCATCAGCAGGTCCATGACGTACATTTCGAGCTTTTCGAAGTTCTGCTCCTTGACGCAGGCAGCCTGGAATTCGTAGTCGAATCTCTTGACCTTGGCCAGCAGCTTCTCGAAGATCTTCTTGGAGTTGATCAGATGGCGGTAGCAGTCCTCATCGGGCTGGGTGCGCATGGCCTTGACGTCGAGGCCGACGCATTCAAAATTGCCGCGGTCGCCGAAGTTGTTCTCGTACAGGACCTTGACCTGGTTGAACGCGTTGCGCAGGTTGTCGACGCCGAACGCCTTGTCCTGGTCGTAGCGGCAGCCGTTCTGGTCGTTCAGATGCACGCCCCACAGCTTGTTGAGCGCCAGCGCGAAGCCCATGTCGTTCGCGGGATCAAGACCGGCGAGGATGGAGTGCGCGGATTCGATGCACAGGCCGACGCGGCTCGGATCGACGGTGTATGCGCCGACGGCCAGCGCGTGACCGGCGGTGCCGCAGATGGAGCGGTCGATGGGCTCATTGGGCTTCGGCTCGACAAGGATGAGCGCGTCGTCGCGGTAGGTCAGGATGTCGTTGAACGCATCGCGCAGCTGAAGGGTCATTTCGACGGGGTTCTTGCCCTCGGCGCAGAGCGTGCCCTCGCGGGCCAGCCACAGCTGGATCTTCTTGGTGCCGAGCGCCTTGGCAATGTCGCAGGAGCGGCGGGCGCGCCACTGGGCAAATTCACGGTCTTCCTTGCGGGAGGCGGTGAAGCCGCCGTCATTCGTGCGCTTGTCGAACCACAGACGCGGCGCGACGAACTCTGCAAACAGGCCGTATTTGTCGAGCATCGCCTTGACGTCCTTCGCGTAGTCGATGATCTGCTTCTCGGTCATGTTGTTCATGTCGGGAACGGCGTCGTCGTCATGGAACTGCATGCCGGCCAGACCGATCTCGGCGTACTTCTTCATTTTCTCTTCCAGCGGAATGCTCTTGCGGTGGCCGGGGCCAAAGGTTTCGTTGCCCTCGTGGACGTTCCACGGGCCTGCGGTAAATCTGAATGTTGCCATGTCTGCATCCTCCTGTATCAATTGTCTGGTTTCATACAAATATGTGCTTGAGGGGCGGGCGGCTTTTACCGAAAGCCGCCTCCGGATAGCTCCATCATAGTGGAACAGGATGTTTGTTCAATGTTAGACTTGCTTTTTTTATCCGACAATCTTGCGATTTTAAATTTTTCGGTAGACTTCCACAAATTTCTTTGCCGCAATTTGTCATGATGCACAAGGACTTTTTTATTCGAAATATCCCCCAGGGGAGCTTGTGCGCGGCGGTCAGACTTCTTATAATAAGCAAAAAAGCTTGGAGGAACAGACCATGCATATGGCAGACGCACTTTTATCTCCTGCTGTCGCCGTTACGATGTACGCAGCCTCTGCTGCTGCGGCGGGCGTTTCGCTCGTGCAGCTGCGCAGGGAGGAGCTTGCCGCACCGGAGACGGCAAAAAAGAAGCTTCCGACAATGGCGGTCATGTCCGCGCTCGTCTTTGCCGGGCAGATGATCAACTATACCATCCCCGGCACAGGCTCGTCCGGGCATCTGTGCGGCGGTATGCTGCTGTCCGCCATGCTGGGGCCGTGGGCAGGCTTTTTGTCCATGATCGTCATTCTTGCCATTCAGGCGCTGTTCTTTGCTGACGGCGGGCTGCTTGCGCTGGGCGCGAATGTCTGGAACATGGCGTTCTACGGCTGCTTCGTGGGATATTTCCTTATCTACCGGCCCCTGATGCGCGGAAATCTTTCCGCGGGCAAGGCCCGGCTGCGCCTGACGCTTGCGTCGGTGCTCGGCTGCGTCGCAACGCTGCAGCTCGGCGCATTCTCCGTCGTGCTGGAAACGACGCTCTCCGGCATCACGGCGCTGCCGCTCGGCGCGTTCGCGGTGCTCATGCAGCCGATCCATCTGGCGATCGGTCTGGTCGAGGGGCTGATCACGGCGGCGGTGCTGCTGTTCGTCTATCAGACGCGGCCTGAGCTGTTGCAGGACGCGGCAGGCTCCGGCGCGAAAAACCGCTGCTCGCGTAAGGCGGCACTGGCGATTCTGGCGGCTGCCGCGCTCGTCATCGGCGGCGGGCTGTCGCTGCTGGCAAGCTCCAGCCCGGACGGACTGGAATGGTCGCTGTTCGGCAATGAGGAGGCCGGGTATTCGGCCAACATGGGCCTTGACGAAGAACAATACGGCACGCAGAGCGCTGCCGCGGAAAAGGCGGCCGCTGTGCAGGAAAAAACGTCCTTCCTGCCGGATTACGGCTTTGCGGACAGCGACAGCGCCGCAGGCACATCTGTATCCGGCCTCGTCGGCTGCGTGATCGTCGCAGGACTTGCCGGGCTGATCTGCCTGGCGGGCAGTCTGGCACGGAAAAAGAAAAAACAGACGGCGGCCGGATAAGCCGCTTCGCGGAAAGCCGGACGGCTTGCCGCACTTCGCATTTTTGAACCGGGAGGGATGCAGCGTGAACAGAGCGGAGCAGGCGGGGCTTGAGCTGCGCGAAATGGACGAGCTGGCGGCGCAGGATTCGGTTCTGCATCGCCTCAGCCCGCTTTCCAAGCTGTTCGTGACGGTTTTTTATATCGCCGTCACGGTTTCCTTCCCGAAATACGGCCTGACGCGGCTTGTCTGGATGGCACTGTTCCCGGTGGCGGGCTATCAGCTTGCGGGGCTTCCGATGCGCCTGTGCTTTCAGAAGCTGCGCATGGTGCTGCCGCTCGTGTGCGCGGTCGGGCTTTTGAATCCGCTGTTTGACCGGCAGATCGTGGCGCAGATCGGCACGCTTGCCGTCTCAGGCGGTGTTCTGTCGATGCTGACGCTGATCTTAAAGGGCGTTTTCTGCCTGCTTGTGTCCTTTCTGCTGATGGCCACGACCACAATTGAGGAAATTTGCCGCGCGCTGCGGCAGCTGCACGTGCCGAAGCTGCTGACGAATCTTCTGCTGCTGACGTTCCGCTATGTCGGGCTGCTTCTGTCTGAGGTCGCCGTGATGCAGCAGGCCTACAGCCTCCGTGCGCCGGGGCAGAAGGGGATTCATATTTCCGCGTGGGGCTCGTTTCTCGGCCAGCTGCTGCTGCGCAGCATGGACCGGGCGCAGGCGCTCTACGAGAGCATGGAGCTGCGCGGCTTCTGCGGCGAGTTTCCAAGCGCCGCGCATGGGCGCGGCTCGGCGGCGTCGTGGCCGTATGCGCTCTTGTGCCCGGCGCTGATGCTGCTGGCACGGTATTTTGATTTGTCCGCGCTGCTGGGCGGGTTGTTTGTCTGAGACAGGAGGCGCTTATGCTGGTATTCGATCACGTCAGCGTGTTTTATGGCGGAACGCAGGTGCTGCGCGAGCTTTCGTTTTCCATTCAGGACGGTGAACAGGCCGGACTGATCGGCGCGAACGGCGCGGGAAAGTCCACGCTGATGAAGGCCGCGCTCGGCCTTGTGCCGTATA
>OOIG01000848.1_pt1 | contig 24476 bp, 15 predicted proteins | sample 1692091 | NCBI WGS metagenome assembly OOIG01 (sample SAMN06348188, study PRJEB24527) | human gut metagenome | biome: human gut; feature: ankylosing spondylitis patient; material: feces | host: Homo sapiens | place: China | collected 2015-10 | reverse complement strand
TTTCTTTTGGCGGCGGGTGTGGTACAATGAAGCGATTTGAGCAAAAGCGGGGTGAAGCCATGGAATATCTGTCCCACAGTCCGGAGGAAACCGAGCTCATCGGCGAAACGCTGGGCAAAACGCTCCGCCCCGGCAGCGTCGTGGCCTACCGCGGCGGCCTGGGCATGGGTAAGACCGCCTTCACCCGCGGGCTGGCCAGAGGGCTGGGCTGCGCCGGCCGCGTCACCAGCCCCACCTTCACCATCGTCAATGAATACAGCGGCACAGTGCCCCTGTTCCACTTCGATATGTACCGGCTGGGCAGCTCGGACGAGTTGTTCGACATCGGCTGGGAGGACTATCTTATCCGCGGCGGCGTGTGCGCCGTGGAGTGGTCGGAGCGCGTCAGCGATGCGCTGCCGGAGGACACCCTGTGGGTGGATATCGCCCGCGGCTCCGGTGAAAATGACCGCATCATCACCATCACAGGAGGCGAGACACGTTGAAAATACTGGCTTTGGAGACATCCGCCAAGAGCGTGTCCGTGGCTGTGACGGAGGACGGCGTGCTGTTGGCGCAATCCTATCAGAACCGGGGACTGACCCACAGTGTCACCCTGATGCCCCTGCTGGACGCCATGCTGCAAAGCGCCGGTCTGACGCTGAACGATATCGGCCTTGTGGCTGTGACCCACGGCCCCGGCAGCTTCACCGGTCTGCGCATCGGTGTATCGGCAGCCAAGGGGCTGGCCTGGGCGAAGGGGCTGCCCTGCTGCGGCGTGTCCACGCTGGCGGCTATGGCCTACGGCGTCGGTGATTTCAACGGTCTGATCGTGGGCGCTATGGACGCCCGGCGGCAGCAGGTATACAACGCACTTTTCAAGGCGGAAAACGGACGGATCATCCGGCTGTGCGACGATCGCGCCGTCTCCTGCGAATACGTGGCGCAGGAGCTGCGAGACGCCTATCCCTCGGAGAACGACATACTCATCGTCGGCGACGGGGCTGAGCTTTTATACAGGCATCTTCAGGCCTTCGGCATCCCCTGCCGCATGGCCTCCCCCCTGCACCGGTATCAGAGCGCCGCAGGCGCGGCGCTGGCAGCGGAAGCGCTGGCGGCACAGGGGCGGCTCTGCTCCGCGCAGGAGCTGCAGCCGGTGTATCTGCGGCTCAGCCAGGCCGAGCGGGAGCGGCTGGCCAAGGGGCTTCCGCTGACGGCGGAATAACGTCTCCCACATACGAGCGTACCCATTGAATTTCATATATATGGAGGAGAACACTATGTACAGCAGTAAGGTTCACATTATGGATCATCCCCTGGTGGCGCACAAACTGACCATCATGCGGGACAAGAACACCAGCGTCAAGGATTTCCGTGAGCTGGTATCCGAGATCGGTATGCTCATCACCTATGAGGCTACCCGCGATCTGCCCCTGACCACCAAGCACATCGAAACGCCCATCTGTGAGATGGACGCACCCACGCTGGCAGGCCGCAAATTCGTAGTCGTTCCCATCCTCCGTGCCGGTCTAGGTCTTGTGGACGGCGTGCTGCGCATGGTGCCCTCCGCCCGTGTGGGCCACATCGGCATGTACCGCGACGAGGAGACGCTGGAGCCCCATCCCTACTTCTGCAAGATGCCCAAGGACGTGGCCGAGCGCGACGTGCTCATCGTCGATCCCATGCTGGCCACCGGCGGCTCCGCCGCTGAGGCCATCGGCGAAATGAAGAAGTTCGGCTGCAAGCACATCAAGCTGATGGTGCTGGTGGCGGCTCCCGAGGGCATCGAACACATCCAGAAGCTGTTCCCCGATGTGGACATCTACGCCGGCGCCGTGGATGAGAAGCTCAACGAGAACGGCTACATCGTCCCCGGTCTGGGCGATGCAGGCGACCGTATTTTCGGCACAAAGTAACGTTTTCTCCGCGAAACGCCCCCTGATGGGGGCGTTTTTGCGTCCCCAAGCGGCCTACGGCCTGAAAAAGCACCGGATACTGGAGAAATTCGACGTTTTGCCCGTTTGACGATTGACCTGTCATGTGGTATACTGTTCCTGATCTTGAAATTCCCGGAAGGAGCTGCACTATGCGCGTTATCGATCTGGAAAACATCAAGGGATCCATGAACAACGAGACACAGTTCGTACTGCGGTGCGAGGAGGTATTCCACGACAAGATCTCCGCCGCCTCAGCCACCATTCTCTCCGGCAACCGCCCCATCGTGGCGCTGACCGGCCCCTCTGGCAGCGGCAAGACCACGACCGCCATGCGTCTGAAGGACTATCTGGAAAATCTGGGCGTGACGGTATGCCTGCTGAGCATGGATAACTTCTTCCTGCCGTTGGATCAGCGTCCGCCGGAGGCCACGGACTGGGAATCCCCCTACTGCGTCAACGTGGATCTGCTGGTGTCCTGCATCAGCCGCCTGCTGGACGGCAAGGAGGTTGATATCCCCTGGTATGATTTTAAGTCCGGCAGCACCGGCGGCTACAAGAAAATGCAGGGTGAAAAGGGCTGCATCGTCATCGCGGAGGGGATCCATATGCTCAATCCCCTGATCTTCGACAAGATCCGCGGCGCTGCCACCGGCATCTATGTCGCCCCCCGCACCCGCATCCTCACCAACAACGACCGCGTGGTACGGCCCGAGCAGCTGCGCGTGGCACGGCGGCTCATCCGGGACTACAATACCCGTGGCCACTCCCTGCGGGAGACGGTGGAGCGGGCGGAAAGCGTAAATCGGGGCGAGGTCAACTATATCAAGCCCTATAAGGGCAACGCCGCTATTCACATTGACTCCTTCCACGACTATGAGCCGTGCATCCTGACAAAATGCCTCAGCGAGATCCCCAATATTCGGGAGGAGCTGACGGCGGAGTATCTGCAGGCGCACGATCTCACCGATCTGATCGACGTGGTGAACACCGTGCCGCCGCTGCACACTCCCTTTGTGCCCCGCAATTCCATCGTCCGCGAATTCGTGGGCGGCAGCTGCTATGAATATTGATGTTTGCGTATAACGCTACAAAGGAGGTCGTATTATGAACCGTATCATCACCATCAGCCGTGAGTTTGGCTCCGGCGGCCGTGAGCTGGGCAAGCGTCTGGCCGAAGCACTGCACATCCCCTGCTATGACCATGAGATCATCGAAATGATCGCCAAGGAGAACGGCTTTAACGAAGACTATGTGGCACATATGTCTGAAAAAAGTATCGAGGCCGCCTATCCCCTGACCATCGGCCACCGGTTCGGCGTACCTCCCTTCCAGATCATAGACCAGCCCATCCGCGTGGCCGTGGCCCAGCGCCAGATCCTGGAGAACTTCGCCAAGAGCGGCGACTGTGTCATCGTGGGCCGGGGCGCGGACGTGATCCTGGAGGCGTATAAGCCGCTGAACATCTTTGTGTATGCCGACAAGGAATCCAAGATCGAGCGGTGCCAGCGCCGCGCTCCCGCCGGAGAGAACATGACCGTCTCCGAGATCGAGAAGCGCATGAAGCAGATCGACCGCAACCGCGCCCAGCACCACCAGATGTACAGCGACAGCAAGTGGGGCGCCAAGGAGTCCTATGACCTGTGCGTCAACACCACCCGCCGTTACGTCAAGGATCTGGTCCCTGCCATCGCCAAGTTCTGCGAGGACTGGTTCAACTCCCACGAATAAGATATATACGAGAACGCCCGAAGCATCAGCTTCGGGCGCTTTTTGCTTGTTCATATTATCGGGCAGTATGGGAACACTACCGGCAAAGGAGTGATGGTATGATCCCCTGCACCGACAGCTGCCAGTGGCAGCGGGACGGCTTATGTACGCTGGCGGTCTGCGGCGCTGCGGGGCAGCCCAGCACCGGGCACCCCTGCGTCCACTACCTGCCTATTGCCCCCGGGCCAACAGACGCAGCGCCTCCGAAATGTTCCGGACAGGCAGCAGCTCCAACGTGGAGCGTGCCCGGAGGTCAACGGCGTGATGCGCCGGAATGATGCACTGTGTAAAGCCTAAGCGCTTTACCTCTGAAAGCCGCTGCTCCATGTGGCTGACGCTGCGTATCTCCCCGGAAAGGCCCACCTCGCCCACAGCAGCCATGCCGTTGGGCACAGGCTTGTCCAGATAGCTGGAGGCGATGGCCACCACGGCGGCCAGATCGGCGGCGGGCTCGTCCAGCGTCAGGCCGCCAATGATGTTCAGATAGGCGTCGCACTGGCTGACCTTCAGCCCGCCCCGCTTTTCCAGCACCGCCAGCAGCATGGCGGCGCGGTTGTAGTCGAAGCCGTTGCTGCTGCGCATGGGACGTGCCCCGGCGCAGGGCGCCAGCAGCGCCTGCACCTCCGCCAGCACAGGCCGGGCACCCTCCATCACGCAGGTGACGCAGGTGCCGGAGGCATCCGCCGGACGGCCGGACAACAGCATTTCCGAGGGATTTTCCACCTCCCGCAGCCCGGCGTCCAGCATTTCGAACACGCCGATTTCGTTGGTGGCACCAAAGCGGTTTTTCGCCGCCCGCAGGATGCGGTACGTCATGTGCCGGTCGCCCTCGAAATACAGCACACAGTCCACCATGTGCTCCAGCACCTTGGGGCCGGCGATGGAGCCCTCCTTGTTCACGTGGCCGATGACAAACACCGTGACTCCCTGCCCCTTCGCCAGCTGCATCAGCGCCATGGTGCAGTCCTTCACCTGTCCCACGCCGCCGGCGGGGGAATCCAGCTCCTCGTTGTACAGCGTCTGGATTGAGTCCACGATGAGAATGTCCGGCTGCTCCTCGGCCACGCATTCCAGCACGTCTCCCAGCCGGGTTTCCGACAACACGAACAGGTTTTCGCTGTCCACATGCAGCCGCTCCGCACGCAGCTTCAACTGCCGGGTGGATTCCTCGCCGGATACATACAGCACCTTGGCAAACTGCCCCAGCTGCTGGCAGATCTGCAGCATCAGGGTGGACTTGCCGATGCCCGGCGCGCCGCCTACCAGCACCAGTGAGCCCTTCACGGCGCCGCCGCCCAGCACCCGGTCAAGCTCCCCCATACCGGTGGAGAAGCGTATCTCCTCATCCGCCTGCATCTCTGTAATGCGTGATACCTTTACAGGCGTTTTGGGACGGGATATCTTCCCACCCTTGGCGGGGCGCTCTGCCGCCTGTTCCACCATGGAGTTCCACGCGCCGCACACAGTGCAGCGCCCCGACCATTTGGGGCTTTCACTGCCGCACTCGGTGCAGAAAAACACGGTTTTGGCCTTCATATTTCATCCCTCATTCGTACAATATTGGCAAAAACCCGCTGCGATGGCAACGGCTATGTGCAGTTGATAGTCCGGCTGCTGAAGCAGCACCGTCTCCTCCGGATTGGACAGAAAGCCGCACTCCACCAGCACGGCGGAGCAGTCTGCGTGCTTCATAAGATAGATGCTGTCGTCCATGCGCTTGGCAGCCTTGGCTCTTTCGTTGACAGCGCTGTTCAGCGCCTGCTGGATAGACAGCGCCGCGGTCTCGGCTGTTCCCTTCCCGTTGTGGAACGACTGTGCGCCGCGAACCGTCGGGTGCCCCGGCAGGCTGTTCTGGTGGATGCTGATAAGAAATCCGTGCGGGAAGCTGTTCACCAGCTCCACCCGCTTTTTCGTATCGCTGACCTTCTGCTGCCGCAGGGTACCGGTGCCGTCGCACAGGGCGTCCTCCCCCTCCCGCGTCAGCGCCACCGTGTGGCCGCAAAAAGACAGGACGCCGCCCAGCCGCTGCGTAATGGCCAGATTGACGCCGCTCTCTGGCACGCCGCTGTCGGATACGGCGCCGCCGTCCGCGCCGCCGTGTCCCGCGTCCAGAATGACTACCTGCCCTGCGCTGGCTGTCGCCGATACCGTGGCCGCAGACGGGCGAGGGCTTACAGCCGCTGCGCCCAACAGCAGTGCCGCGCCGGTCACGGCAGCCAGCAGGTGTTTTTTCCGTATCAGCAGCACCATAGCCATCCCTCCGTTCGGGAAAGTCTATGTGCCGCACTTCCATTGTAGCACAACCCGGCCAAAATGAAAACGGTTTTCTTTCCATGCAAAAGGAGAGGGCGCTGCCCTCTCCCTTTCTTTCGTTCATTTGTCGAAGGATGGATTCATGAAATAGACGTTTTTCTCGTTCAGGCGATCCTTGGCCAACCGAAGCCCTTCGCCAAAGCGCTGGAAATGGACGATCTCGCGGGCGCGCAGGAACTTGATGGCGTCGTTCACATCCGGGTCATCGCTGAGCCGGAGGATGTTGTCATATGTGAGCCGCGCCTTCTGCTCGGCGGCCAGATCCTCCGTCAGATCGGCGATCATGTCGCCGGTGACGGCGATGGAGCCGGCCGACCACGGGAAGCCGGATGCCGCGGTGGGATAGACGCCCGTTGTGTGATCCACAAAATAGGCGTCGAAGCCCGCCGTCCTAATGTCCTCATCAGACAGATTTCTGGTCAGCTGGTGTACGATGGTACCCACCATCTCCAGATGCCCCAGCTCCTCTGTGCCGATATCGGTCAGCAGGCCTTTCAGCTCGGCGTAGGGCATGGAATACCGCTGGCTGAGATAGCGCAGCGATGCGCCCAATTCCCCGTCCGGCCCGCCGTACTGCGAAATAATGACCGCGGCCAGCTTGGGGTTGGGATTCTTGATCTTCACGGGATATTGCAGCTTTTTCTCATAGACAAACATGACTCAGTTCCCCTTTCCGTCCCACGGCCACGGATCGCTGAGCCATTTGTAGCTGCCCGGCGTGATATCCGTCTGCATCAGCGGCCCGCACTGCTCCTGATACTTTTTCCGGCCTTCCTGCCCCAGCCGGATGTACGACCAGTACAGCTCCAGCGCCTGCTGGTCGTCGGAATGGGTGGTCAGATACAGCCCCAGCTCGTCAATGGCGAAGTCCAGTGCCATCAGCTCCAGCAGCGCGCCGTCCACCTGCGGGAAGCGGGAGCGCAGCTCCTTGTGAAACGGCAGATCCAGGCCGGGGAACAGGGTGCCCTGCCGCAGAGCCTCCTGATCGTCGTAGCGGACGGGATCCTTGCCCTGCACCGCCACATAGGGGAATGCCAGCGCTCCGCAGGACGGAAGCTGCCCGGTACCGTCACTGCAGGCTGGCTGCGTTTCGGCGCGTGCCGCCTGCATCGTTCTCTCTGTATACAAGAGAAGTTCCTCCTTTTTCGTCGGTAGTCGAACCGCTTTGCGGCTCGATACATCCTATGTCTGCGCCGCCGGCTCGGTTCCTGATAGGCAAAAGCAGAGAGGGCATCTGCCCTCTCTGCTTTACACGTTTATGCGATGTTATCCGCGCTTTCCGCGCCTGCGCAGCCACAGAGCCGCCGTGCCCGCGCCGCTGGCGGCGCACATGGCGCAGTAGGCCAGCGCGCCTATATCCCCGGTCTTAGGCGACCCCACCGGCTCCTCTGTCGCAGACGAGGAATAGTGATAGATGGTCACGCTGCACACGCCGGAGAAACCGGAGGCCGCCGGAATATCCACATCCGTCAGGCCGTTTACCGTGCCTACGGAGCGGGAAACCGTCACGGTCGCTATGCCGCTCCTCCCCGCCTTCAGGGTGATCGTCCCCAGCAGGAACCGGCCGCTTTTATCGAACACCGCGCTCTCCTCGCCATAGTAGGACAGCGTAACGGCGGTGCCGTCCGCGGTGATCTTGCTGTTGGCCGCCGTACCGGCGCTCGTTGCTTCTACGGAGGCGTTATCGCAGTTGATATGCGTCTCCGCCGCCGGGAGTATGTCCGCGCCGGGAGTGCCCGTCAGAAAAACATCCACGGTGAACGTGTTATATCGCTCAACCAGTGTCTGGGATGCGGACAGCAGCAGCGCCGGCTGCGTTTCCGCGTCGGCCAGTGCCGTAACCGGCAGCAGGCACACCAGCGCCGCCGCCAGCAGCGCCGTGAAAATACCCTTCAGCTTCATTTTGTTGCCCCTTTCCTTTTCACTATCAGCAGCACCGCACAGGCAATGACCACCGCCGCCAAAGCTACCCACAATGCGGTATGCGTCTCCCCTGCCGGTGTATCATGAGCTTCCTTATCCGCAGCGGCTGTATCTGTGCTTGCAGCTGCGTCTGTATCCCCTGTGCCCGCGCCTTCAGATGTGTCCTCCTCCGGCTCATACGCGGCGCCGGTACCGGCCACCACTGTCCCGTCGATGGAGGCGGTGCCGTCCTCGGCTACCTTGACCTCCGGCGTAACAGTCGCACCGGAAATGGCGACCGTCACGGCCTGCGGCAGCGTGACAGATACCTCCTCGCCGCCGGCCAGTGCAGCGCTGTCGCTGACGGTAAGGACACCATTGGTGCTCCCCGCCGTAAACGTGGCGGTGCCCAGCGTAAGAGCACCGTTTTCATCGAATACGGCTTTCTGCTCCAGATAGCTGATGCACAGCCGTCCCTCCGCGTATGTGACCAGCGCCCCCGGCACCGTCACGGCAGCGTCGGTACAGACGCACCCGGCGTAGATCACGTCCACCTGCATGGTCGAGGGAGCGCTCTCCCCTGCCCTCCCGTGCAGTGTGATACCCGCGGTAAAGCTGTCGCCGGTGTGCAGCGTCCCGGCAGGCACGTCAATGGAGATGGTATAGCTCTCCGCCGCAAACGCCATTGTCATGCACAGAACAGCAGCGCACAGCAGCGCGGCCAGCGGTAAAAGTCGTCTTTTCATTCGTTAGCCCTCCTGTGGAGCGGTAAGCAGCTGGTACAGCTGCTGGTAATCCAGAATATCCACCGAGCCGTCGCCGTTGCAGTCGGCTCTGTCGTGTATGTCCCCCTCGTCCGTCAATCCGCCGGACAGGTAGTCGTAAAGAAATTGCAGATCAGAAATATCGGTAACGCCGTCGTTGTTCAGGTCAAACTCTGACCTGATGTCTGGCGCAAGATGGACGGCAAGGTCGTGTACCGTCACCTCCGCATCGCCGCCGGAGGCGGTACCTATCCCGTGCCGGTAGACGGTGATTTCCGTGTCCTGCGCCGCAAGCGGGACAAAGGTCATGGTCAGCAGCACGGCGGGATTGTCCCACGTTCCCTTCATCGTCCCCATGGAGCTGTTGCTCAGCTTTACCAGCCGCCGGGTGCTGCCCCGTACAGCGCCGCCGTCTATCGCTGTCAGATCCTCATGGGCGGCGGTATTCTCCAGCCGCAGCACAGCCGTATCGTAGCTTATTTGCGTGGCTACGGCGTAGTGCTCCAGCGTCTCCCCTTCCGGTACGCTCAGCAGCAGCGAAACGGTCAGCGGCTCGCCCACGGCGGCACTGCCGCTCGTTTGCAGCGTAAGCGTGTACTCCCCCTGCGCGGCAAAGGAGGGGCGGATGCACAGCACACATAGAAGCAAGCTGCACAGCGCACATATTGCTTTTTTCACAGACTCCCTCCTCTGTCAGAAATACACCGGCGCCCCGGAGGTGCGCATCATGCGCACCTCCGGGGAACGGTCATAGGTCAGTTACCGGCCGGAACGGTAAAGGCGTTGTAGTGAACATAGATCTGGATGGAATACGCATCCTTGGCATCCACCACATTGTCGTGGTTCACGTCAGCGGCCAGCAGACCGGCCACAGACACCTTTTCTTCAGTGCCCTTGTAGACGCTCTTGCCCACATCCAGCGCGATCTGCGCGTCCACAATGTTGATCTTGCTGTTCACATTGACGTCGCCGTACTTGACGGCCACGGCAGCGCTGTCGCTGACAGCGAAGGAGCTGTTCTTCAGCGCATCGACCTTGTCGCTGCTCATCAGCGTCACGGTCTTGTTGCCGTCAGCCAGCAGCATACCCTTACCGCTGCAGGCAATGGACTTGCCCTCCGGCACGTCCTTGATGTACGTGACCAGATACAGACCCGGCGCAAACTCGGTCTTGCTGACCGTGTAGACCTTTTCGACCTCCACGGCGTCGGCGTTGATCACGGTGACATTCTTATCAGAGGTGCTGCCGCTGATACCGGCCAGCGCATCGCTGACGGTCAGCTTCACCTCATCCGCGAAGTCATTCACGCGGACGGTAACGGTGGCCACCAGAATGCCATTAGCGGCAGGAGCGGTGTTGCCCAAGAAGGACATCTTGCTGTTCTCGCCCTTGAACTCGACGTCCTTGCCCAGAGCCAGACCGCTGCCCTTCTTGATGGCGGTGATCTCGCCGCCGGTGACAGCCAGCTTCATCTGGGCGCAAGCCAGCCCGCCAGCCGCGTTCATGTAGATGCTGAAGGTCACGTCCTTGCCGGCCTCAGCGCTTTCGGGAGCTGCCACACGAGCCACAATGTCGGCAGCTTCCGCCTTCTGTGTCTCGGCGTCCGCGGCGGAGCCGATGCCCTTGCCATTCTCTACGGTGCCTTCGGCAAAGTAGCAATTCCTGATAACGGCACCGGCCGCCGCACGGCCTGCCACAGCGCCGCTGGTGCTCTGGCTGCAATCGATCTTGCCGCTGTTGTAGCAGTTGCTGATCTCAGCCTTGGCAACATCGCCTGCAATGCCGCCCACATTGGCGCCGGTGGACTTAATGGTGCCGCTGTTGACGCAGCCCGTAATAGCGCAGCCGTTGCCCACATTGGCCGCCATACCCGCCGCTCCGGAGCCGGCGCAGGTCACATTACCGGAGTTGGTGCAGTTGATGATGGAGCTGTTGCCGGAAAGGTTGCCCGCAATGCCTCCCGCATAGCGATAACCGGTGACATCCCCGCTGTTGGAGCAATCCTTGATGGTCGTAGAGTTATTGGCATACCCGACAAGTCCTCCCAGATTGTCCCAGTTGCCGCCCACGCGCTTCACCGTCACGTTCACCTCGGAATGGACGTTGGTAATATCGGCATAATCCACGCGGCCGATCACGCCGCCGGAGTGCGCACCAATCACATTCTTACTGGAGGTGAGCACCATGTTGCCCTGCACCGTCAGATTTTGGATCACGGCGTGCTTGGAGCTGCTTCCTTCCACATAACCAAACAGACCCTTGTAGGGAACCTGGGTATTCGTGCCGATATAGTCGATGGACAGATTGCTGATCTTGTGACCCTGTCCATCAAAGGAACCGGCAAACTTCTTGCCCCAGCTGTTCATGCCAATAGGCGTCCACTCAAAACCTGCCAGTTCAATATCGTTGGTCAGCACAGCAGAGATCTTGGCGTTGCCGCCCTTGTTGACCTGCTGGGCAAACCACGCCAGCTCCGCGCCATTGCTGATCTGATAGACACCGTTGGCGTCCTTGGCAGGCTCAGTGGCGGTCTTGCCGTCCCATGCGCCCTCGGCGGCCTTGACCAGCTTGACGCTCTTGGTCAGCTTGCCGTCCTGCACGCTGGAAGCATCCGCAGAGCCCAGCTTGCATTCGCCGTTATAGCACACATAGCCGTCCTTCGCGACAGAGTAGGTGTAGGAGCCATAGCCCAGCTTGTAGGTACCATCCTCCTGCGGCTCGATAGCCTTGCCATCGCTGTCCTTCAGGACAACAGTCGCGCCGTCCACCTTGCCGGCCTCGTCGGTGATGTTCAGCTCCACGTTGTACCAGACCTTTCTGGTCACGGGGATCTCCACATCCGCGAAGTGCTGGAAGGCGAAGGTCACGGTAACTGCGTTGAAGTTGGTGCCCTTACCGGCATCGGTCATGTAGTACATGGTGCTGAAGGGGTTGGCGGCGGAGTACATACTGCCGTACACATAGCCGTTTGTGGCGGTCAGAACGGTTTCGTTCTTGCCGTCCTCAAAGGCGATGTCCTCAGGGACGGTGAAGGTAATGCGAGAGGTGTCCATCTGCTGATACTGCCCTGTTGTGCCCTCAACCTCTTTCCCTGCCACGGTATAACGGGGTTTGAAAATCGTGGGGTTAAAGACGCCGGAGATCTTGTTGATAGAGCGGTACATGCCGTCGAAGGACAGCGTCACCTTGTCGCCGGGCATGATGGACTCACCCTTGTTGGAGGCATTCTCCACATTAGCGGTCACTCCGGCGACCTTCACCAGCTGGTAGCTGTACTTGCCGTCCTTATCCGTCATCCGGATGATAACGGTGCCGCCGTAGTTGTTGGCATCCTTATTCATATCCTTGAGAGGAACGGTGTATGTACCCTCCGCATCCGTCAGCGCGGTGAAGTCGGATACGGTGCTCACCATGGTTGCGCCGTTCGTCAGACCGAGGGCATACTCCACCTTCACTGCGTTCAGCGTGGTAAAGGTCATCTTGGGGGCGGTATCCGTCCTCAGATAATACCATGTGTCGTAGATATAGTCCCAGCCGGGCAGACGGGAATTGGCTTCAAAGTCACCGTTGAAGGGCACCCGTGCCTCCGCCTTGCCCAGCTCGTCCGCCACGATAAAGAAATTCACGCGGTCGGGGTTGGTGGCGGGGTAGAAACCGCCATGGGTCGCTTTGTTGCTCTTGTCCACGTCGATGGCATCATAGCGGACGGCAAACACGCTGGTGCCGCCTTTGGCGTTGATATCCGCCCAGTTGTGGCGGCTGTTGCCGCCATCGATCTGCGTGCCGGTTATCTCACTGACCTTGTCCTCCGCAAAAGAAAAGGTGGCGGGGCCGGACAGCTTCGTCCAGACAAAGTCCGGCTCCATCATGATATTACCGGCGTCGCTGTCGATCAGCTCCCACATGCGGTAGGCGCGGATGCGCTCGGTGCCGCTGCCCAGCGCCTTGGCGCCGGAAGCACTGACGAAGACCTGCAGGTCGGCCTCATCGCGCTTACTCGTCTGTGTGCCCAATTGGGAAAAGCCATGGCTGAGCTTGTTGGTCTGTCCGTTGACAAAGTCAAAGCTATAATCCGTATCCTTCGATACGCTGGACAGCCAGCCGCCCTTGGTCACATACGTACCGGTGGTATCTGTCATGCGCCAGGTATAGTTGCCGCTGTTCTTGGAAACGGCGTAAACAGCCGTCTTGGTATTATCCCCGTTATCCTTCCAGTCGACCAGCGTCTTCTGCTGTGCCGTATAGAAGTTGTTGTACTGGAAATAAAGCCCGAAATCTGCCGTCTTCGGCACGGTGACGGTCAGCTTCACAACAGATTCTATCTTGCCGGATTTGGTGTTTACAGATGTGCCTGCCGTAAGCGTCTGGTTGATCTGCTGTGAGAAAATGTAGGTTTCCGTATCGGTGGGATTGTAATAGACATTGAACAGGCAGGCATTGCCGCCGGCATAAAACAGCGTGGGATAATAGGCTTTGCCACTTTCCGTATAAGGCGTGCCCATCACGGCGTCGCACTGCATGATGGGGCAGCTTACCCGCACCGTAAAGTCCTTCTCACCGAAGTAGCTCTTGCCGTCAGCCATTCTGGAGGAAGTGTAGATCGACAGAAGCCGCAGATAGATCTCCGTACCGCCGGCGGCCGCGCCGTCTACGTTGCTGTCGGCGGGCAGCTTGATCTGCATACCGCCCAGAGGAACATCGTATGCCTTCGTTTCGGCGTTCCAGCCATAGCCCTCATAGACGTACCAGCCGCCCTTCACCGTGGCCTTCATGCAGTTGTAGCCGCTCTTTGTATCCTCTGCATCGGTCACTGTGATCTCGTCGCCCACCTTGTTGGACTTGCCGTCGCTCTTCCACAGCTTGATGATGGGGAGCTTGTTGCCGTTGGTCTTATAGTTCTGATCCCTCCCGATGTAGAAGTTCACATCGAAATCGAGATTTTCCGCCTTGTCCACATGAAGCGTCAGCGTCCAATAGGTCTTTTCCTCGCCGTTACCGCGGGAGTCGCCGCCGAAGTCATCCTTTGCATAGAACCGGTACATATAGGTGCCCGGCTCCGTTTCCGTCAGGGAGATGGTGGTTCCACCAAAGAGCGACGCGCTGAAGCCCAGCTCCTCGCCCCACGTCTGCCCATTGTCGGTGGATCTCTGGTAGAAGTAATTCTTCTCGGCGCTCAGCTTGTCGTCGCCGTCCTCGAAGATCTTGCCGGTCTGCAGGTCGCGCAGCAGATACGCCGCACCGATGATCGAGTTGTCGGTAACGTCCTTCACGCCCTCCACCAGCTTGGGTGCCTTGTTCAGGTCTGCGCCGCACTTGTCGCACTTTCTGTCCTTGTTCTCGTCTGTGTGGACGCACGCGTTGGGATCAAACCGCACCGCCACATCGTCGTAGGCGAAGTAGGCGGGCTGGGAGAAGCCGTAGCCGTTATCGCTGGAACCGGTGATATTGAACTCCACCTTGGTGACGGCGCCCAGACCGGACAGGTCGAACTTCGTCCAATCCGTAACGATGTTCTTCGGGCCGTTGCACAGATAGATGAACGCTTCGCCGGTCTTCGCTGCCCCATCGTAGCCGGTGGCTGTCAGCTTGACCCAGTCATCATCGCCGATTTTGGCGGTCAGGCCGTTGCCGTTCAGGTAGCAGTTCAGCGCGTAGCAGATGTTGTTGACATACATGTGGTCGATCACGCGCGCCATGCCGTCGCCAAAGGCAAAGGACGGCAGGATCTGGCTGTCAGTATAGCCGGACTTGTCCTTATAGCCGAAGTGAACGGCAAAGTTGTTGGAGCCGTTGTGGCCGCCGCCGGTGCGGACATCGCCCTCGGCGTCCGCTTTGTACACGGTCAACTGGTGATTGAAGTCGCCATTAGCAACATAATCGCTGGAGGCATAGTTGGACACGGCATGACCGCCGCCCATATAGCAATACTGGTTCCAGCTCTTGGGCAGCGTATGCTTCAGCTCGGTGTTCCCGGCATCGTACCAGGTATACGCCTTGCTATCGTCCGTGGTGCCGCTGCCGTTGGGGTACAGCATGCTGCCGCCGTGCTGAGGGCTGTCGATCAGGCTCGACCAGTCGCTCTTGCCGGCAAAATTGGTGCCGCCCTTATAGTCGGCATCCTCAAATGTCAACACCCGCAGCTCATAGCCTGCACTCTGCGTCTCCCCGGTAGAGGGATCGGCAGACTGTGTCCCCTCGGCGAAGGCGGTGATCACGGCGCTGTTGACCAGCGACAGCGTCATCACCAGCGCCATCAGCGCGGAGACGATCCGTTTTTTGATGTTCATTTCTCTGTTCTGCATCTCCTTTTTCTTTTTTTGCTTTTCCGGTAAAAGTAAAGCCTTACGGCAAAAAGCACATTTCCGTGCTCCTGCCGTAAGGCCGGGGATGCAGTCCACGCATGCGTGGCCGCAGTCATTCCGCTTATCAGCTTCCCGGTACAGGCAGGAGCCTAAGGACATTCCCAAGCGTATCTGACTTATCCGCCGCCCGAAGGCGCGGCATCACAGTGACCGACTCGCGGGGCATCTCACCCCATTCCGCTCCCAGCGTAAACCGCCGGCAGAAGTGTCCATTCAATATTCTATTATTCCCACTGGTCAACCGGCCTGCAAGGACTGGATCCACATATACATCGCCTGATAGTCCAGTATGTCCACCGCGCCGTCTCCGTTGAAATCCGCCGCAGTCAGCAGCTCGCCCGTCAGCGGACTCTCGCCGCACAGATGGCCGAACAGCGCCTGCATGTCCTCCACGTTGACCGCGCCGTCCCAGTTGACATCGCCGCCTTCAGGCGCAGCGCCCACATCCCGGACTGTCACCCGCGCCACAGCCGGTGCGCAGCGGGCGGCATCTGTCCCTGCATTGGGGTCAATGCCCAGCAGGTAATACGTTCCCGGCTTGTCCAGCACAACGGTGTAGGATCCGTTTTCGCCGGGTGCCGTATCCACGCACTCTGATGAATCATTATAGACCTCTAACGTCAGCTTGTCAATAGGCGTAAAGCTCTCCGTTCCGCCATCTGAGACAGATTTCGTATCATACTTCAGCGTCTGCACCGTCAGGGGCTTTCCCGCCGTCACGGTGTAGCTGTCCTGATCAAAGCAGCAGAACGCGCCGCCGTTACTGTAGAAGCTCCAGTCGGTGAACATGGCCACATCGATGGTATCTCCGTCCGACAGGAGGATATAGTCGCAGGTGGAGCCCCATCCGGTGTCCATCAATGGGAACATGTGGTTCCGGTAGTACATGAGGTTTTCATCGTGTCCCCAGAACTCCTTCATGTAGATGCTGGTGCTGCTGCCGGTGAGCTGGAGCGCGCTGAATCTGCTTTCGTAGGCCACCTCACCGTTGATATTCATGACCGGATGATCGTCGTCGCTGTGACCGATAAGTCCGCTGGTGCCCTTGCCGCACTCCTCTGCCGGCAGGTCCATGTAGTAGCGCTCCAGCAGGCAGATGTACAGGTGCAGCAGCGTAGGACGCTCGATCACCGTGTCGCCCACATAGCCGCCCTTACCACCCTGTGTGGCGCAGCGGTAGAGATCCTGCCGGCCGTAGTCCGCCAGATCGAAATACCGTACCGTCACCGGCAGTCCCATCAGCAACGTTCCGTCCACACCCATCAGGGGCACGCCGTCGGAGGAGACGGTCACATACACCGTCACCTCCCCCGCCGGCGTTTCGTCATAGCCGTACTGCCGGGGGTCACCCTCAGCACCCGGCTCCACGGTAATGTGCAGCGTGACCTCCGCCCGCTCCTGTCCGCAGCTGGCGGCCACCACCGGGGCATACTCCCCCGCCGTGCGCGACGTGAAGAAGTACGTGCTCCCGGAAATGTTCGTTGTAGCCTGGTTCCTGTCGTCCTTGACCACGGAATACGTCAGCGCGTGTCCCTCCCTGTCGGTAAAGACCTCCTCCAGTGGTATTTTGAGCATACCGCCCTGCGTGACGGTATAGCTTTTTTCCGCCGCCGTGATGTGCCCGCCCGCTGTGACCGTCTGCGGCCAAAGCATCAGCAGCGCCGCTGCCAGACACAGGAATCTGCGCAGCTTCGATCGGATATGGTGATTTTTCATGCCGCTTCCTCCTCTGCCCTGATGGTCGTGTACAGCGCCTGATAGTCCAGAATGTCCACCGCGCCGTCGCCGTTGACGTCCGCCGCCGCGCGGTAGGCTTCCTCATCGCCGCCCAGCGCGCCCTCCATCACACCGGTGGAGAGATAGGTGAACAGATTCTGCATGTCCACGGCGTTCCGCTTGCCGTTTCCGTCCAGATCGCCGGCCATAGCCGGCTCCACCGTGATTTTCAGCACCGCCGCCGGGGAATTCACCTTCGTCCCCGCGCCGTCCGCGCCGTCCTGATAGAGACTATGTGCGAACCGGATCAGGAAGCCCTCCCCATCCGACACCTTCAGCGGCTCCTCATTCCATGCGGCGTAACGTATGGCCGTCCCATTCATTGTCCGCTCCGCCGGTACCGTCCGCGTCAGGCCGTTTTCATAGGTGATGGTGATCTCCATACCGGTGGGGTCGAACACCTCCCCGGCCTTATAAGCAGTCTTGTCCGGCTGCTTGGAAATGGTCAGCGATTCAATGGTGCTGCTCAGCGCCATCAGATGGGCGGAGTCGTTTTTGAAGTACAGGGTGCCGTAGCTGTCCGTGATGGGGGAGCATATAGCATACTGTGCCTGGGCGTCCGCCGGGGTAAACAGCACGTAGGGTGTGGTGTAGGTGGTGGTCACGCCCTTCACCGTGTAGCTCTCCTCCGTGGTCAGCTCCGCACGGGTCTGCCCCGGCGCATCCTTCAGCACCCGCAGCTTGCCCGGCGTGTAGTTGTCAAAGAAATAGACATACACGGTGCCGTCCTTCCCGCCGTAAGCCGTTGTCAGCAGGCCGGAAGTCTGGGGATAGCCCTGCGTGGGCACGGAATAGGCGATCCTCCAGCCGGTCAGGTCAATGACCGTGATATTGTGTCCGGAATAGGGCGTGAACTGCCCCGTGCCGGACACGCCGATGTACGCGCGGCCGTTGTACACCACCGGCGTGCAAGTGCTCATAGCCGGGTGTGCCGCATCGCCGCCGTTCTCCAGTGCCACCGCCCGCAGGCTACCATCATCCAGCAGCCAGTCGCCGCCGCTTTTCTCCGGCGCGGCCACCGAGTAGAAATACCCGCCCTTGGACGTGAAATAGAACCGCTCCCCGTCGCGGGCGATGTTGCATCGGATGTCGCCCCGCAGCCCGGTAACGGAATCCATCAGCCGCCCGTCAGCGGGATCGATGCACAGCAGCGCCGAAGTCTCGCTGATGCAGCTGCTGTCGCCATCGTCGGTGCCGATGAGCAGATAATCGCTGCACACATAGGCACCCGCCCAGTAAAAGCCTCCGGCGGAGGCATACGTCCACGTAGCCAGCTTGTCCTCCGTGGTCTGTGCGGGATCCTCGTCCGTCACGCTGAGACACACCAGATTCGCCTGCGCCACCTCGCTGTTCCAGAAGCCGGTGTAGATGTACCCGTCATGGTAGGTGATGGGGCAGTTGGGCTGACCGCCCAGCCTGTCCCGGTATATCCACAGGGATTCCAGCGTGGCGGCGTCAAAGGCCTGCACCGCGCCGTTGGACAGTCCCACGAAGATCATTCCCTCGGCATAGGTGGGCGAATTGATGGCAAAGCTGGAGCTGTGATCCATCTGTCCCACCGCCACCGTCACGCCGGACAGCGCGTCCACCTTATAGAGCTTGTCGGCGGCGTAGACGATCAGATAATCATACCCGCCCTCGGTGATGGTGATCGGGCAACCCACCGCGCCAGAGCTGTACCCGTCGCCCAGCTTGGATGCCCAGCTGAGCACGGCGTTCTCCGCCGTAATGGGCGTTTTGTCCGCCACAACGCCGTTGGAGGTATCGCTTCCCCGGAAGGAGCTCCACCGGGAGGTAACGCCCTGCCCGTGGCTGCTTTCGGGTGCCTTTTTCATGGAGACGGCTATCTCCCGCTTCTCCGCGTCGGCGGTGAAGCTGCCAGACACGCCTACATAGCCCCTACATGTGACCACATAGGTGTAGGGCAGCGTGTCCACCAGTGCGAACGTGCCGTCACTCTCCGGCCAGATACGCGCCTGCGTCCGGCCGTCGTACACGCATACCAACGCGTCCCGGACAGTATTTCCGCTGCCGTCCGTCACGCAGAACGCGGTAGGCACCGCTTCCTTCTTGTTCAGCGTCAGCTGATAGTTACGCCGTTGGGCGGCGGCTGGCATCTGCTGGCTGACCGGTGTGATCGAGACGCTCTCGCTATCCTTTTGACTGTTCAGCGGAATCTCTACCGACACCGTGTCCGCCTGTACGCCCGTTTCGCTGTCCACGGGCAGGGCATGCCGTGCGCCGTTTACATACAGCCCGTAGGTCTTTCCGAAGGGCTTCAGCGTCACGGTGACGCTCTCCGCGCTGCGGGGAATGGTGGCGCTGTACTCCGTTACACTTCGGTCAAAGCCCGTCGCCTCTCCGCTTGCTGTCTTATAGGCGATGGGCACATCTGCACCCTCTGCCGCCAGGGAAAGCCCCGTTTTATCGGTCAGCGTGGGCGTCCTATATATGGTGATGACGTAGTCCTGATAGAAGGTCACGCCCTCTCCATCGCGGGAAGCCCGGATGGTCAGCGTCTGCGTAGCGTCCCCGGTTTTCAGGAAGCCGGTCAGATGCTGCCCCGTAGCCGTTGCCGGCTTGGGAGTAATGGTCTTCCCCGTCTCCACGGCGGTGAATGTATAGCCCTCCGCCTTCGCCCAGCAGTACAGGCTGCTGCTGTAATCTGCCAAAGAAAAAGCGTATGCATGCTTCGCATCCGCCGGGACGGCGAGACACACCTGGTCGTTGCTCTGTATTTTCGTGCCCTTGGTGGCCAGATACAGACTGCCCAGCGCGTCAATCGTATCCGGCGTCTGCGCGTCCACAGTCAGTCCCTCCGCCGCGGTAAAGCCTCCTGCGGCGTGATACCACGTCTGCTTGTCCGTAACATAGGTGTAGCTCTCACCCGGCACCAGCGCGAACCGGTCGAAGCCGCTTCCCTGCTCCGCTGCGCCGATCTCCGCATGGGCACTGTTGAACACATGCACCGTCACGTCGCTGTCGTGCCGCACCGTCACGTCCACAGCCGCCACCCGCTGTACCGTCAGCGTATACATCCGGCTCCGTCCGCCGCCGCTGACCGTTACAACGATCTCCGCGCCCTCCGCGTTCACAGGCATCGTCACGGCCGTGCCGGACGGTGTCTCCTGTCCGTTGACCGTGACCGTGTAACCCGATGCAAAGGCCGTGGGCGTTATGACCAGCTCATCCGCCGTAACGGACAGCTCATACGTCTCCCTCTCCGGCGCAAAGCCGATGCTCTGCGCCACGCCCTGCACCGTCACCTCCAGCGCCGCCAGCGTAGGCGTCCGCACCACGGTCATATCGAACCACTGGTAGGCGGTGTAGCCGCCCCCGGTGTACTGCGCCTCCACCCGCACGGTATTTCCCGCGTCGGAGGCCGTCAGAAGCTCTGCCAGCGATGCAGCCATGCTCTGCCACGGCATACCGGTCTTGACCCGCTCCGCGCCGTGGATGTCAGCGTAATACCCCACCGGCCGCACGGCGGCGGTGCTGTATGTACCGCTCTCCGTCAGATCGCTGCCCGGCACACAGTAGAGATAGCTGCTGCTGACCGCGTCCGGCACATAGTATACGGCGGCGTGACCGCCACCGGCCTCGGAGGTGTAGGCATCGCCCTCCAGCTTGCCGGTCGTCCGGTGCAGGATGGGCGCCTTCAGCCACTCCTTCCCAGCGGGGACAGCCAGTGCGGTAACGGCCTTGCCGGCAATGCGCACCGTTCCGTCTGTCTCCAGCGTCATGGTGCCCCGCGCGCCGCTGTGCCCGGCTTCCACCCGGAACGTATACGCGCCCGCCGCCAGCTGCACCGGCTCCCCGGCCTGAAAGACGCTCTCCGTGCCGTAGGCGTTTTCAACCGTGACGGTATACCCCGTCAGCGCGCCGCCGTCCAGGCCGGTCACCGCCAGCGCCGCCGTCACCTTGTCCGCGCCGATGACCTCCTTTTCATAGGCGTCCATCTTCTCCCGCAGCGTCTGTGCCAGCGCAGCGTAGTCCGCCGTACCGGAGGAAAGCCCGCTCTCCGCCGCGGCGTATTCCGCCTCCGCGTACCGCCGCACCGGTGCGTCCGCCCCGTTATAGTCCGCCATGGCGCACACCATATCGCAGTAGCCCGCCATGTCCTTTATCTCCGTGTCCGTGAACACGAACGCGCCCGCCTCTGCTGCGGGTTTTTCCAGCTCATAGCCGCCGGAGCTGTCGAACCGGCTGTAATTTGCCACCACGCCGTCAATGGACGTGACGAACCCGTCCGCGCCCTGCGTGAACGTGTGCCCCTCCATCCGGGAGAGCACCTGCCACACCGTTTCCCCCTGGGCGCAGTCCACATACTGCGGCGCGATGACCACGCCTTCGGCGGTGCTCACCGCCACGGCCATGCGCCCTTCTCCTGCCGCCAACGCGGTGGACGCGCAGGATGCCGCCATCACCAGCGCCAGCAGGAATGACACTATCCTCTTTTTCACCGTCATCCCTCCAATCTCAATACAAGCAGCGGATCCACCGCTGATACAATCGTTTCCAAAAGCCGCATTTCCTCCGGAACAGCTCCAGCGCGGCGGTCATGTCCTCCTCCGCCGTCTCCCGCTGCTCCGCCGTCACGCCGCTGCCGCCGTACAGGGCACGGTCGTTGATGTCCAGCAGCTCGCCGGCGTCCAGCACGTCTCCCGCCCAGCTTTGCAGCTCACCGCGCTGCTGCGCCAGCGGCACATTGCGCCGCACAGCCCCGCTGCACCACGCCAGCTCCAGCGCATAGGCGCACATGGCGGCCGCAGCCGCCCGGTCGTCCTCACGGGCAAACAGCCTTTCCCGCCTGCGGCACACGACGGCGCGGCGCACCAAAAGCACCGCCAGCGCCGCGGCCAGCAGCCATGCGGCCACATACGCCCACCATACCGGCCCCAGATGCAGCCGGCTGAAGTAGTTGTAAACAGCGTCCGCAATGGTCTGCAGCCCGTCTCGGTTCTCCTCCGGCTCTGTCTCCTCCACATCGCTGCGGCGGGTGGTCTGGGACAGGTTATCGCCGCCGTTCTCCGCGGCGGAGCCGTCCAGCTGGGCGTTCTCGTCCTCCTCGAACCACAGCCACTGCGGCTCCTCCATCACGTCCCGGTAGCCGGGCGTCGGCTCAAAGGGTATCCAGCCCACGCCGTCCTCGTAATACTCCACCCACGCGTGGGCGTCCCGCCCGGTCAGCGTCAGTGTCGTCTCGCCCGTTCTGCCCTCCACGGCCTGCGGCGTGATCAGATACCCCTCCACATACCGGGCGGGGATACCGTAGTACCGCAGCATCACCGCCGCAGCCGTGGCGTAGTGTACATCGTACCCGCCGGGGTCATCCGCCAGCAGTGCGCTGACAAAATCCTTTTCGCTGTCCACCCTCTCCGGCATCTCGCTGTACGTCAACGTATCGTCCAGGCAGTTCACTATCCGTCTCTTGGCCTCGTAGGAGGTGATGACCTCCGGCGCGTCGCCCAGATAGGCCGTCAGCGCCTTCTGCGTCTCCTCCGGGATGGTCAGATAGTTTTCGTAGACGAAATCGCGGTAATATCCCTCGAAGGTCAGGTAATCGGCCAGCGCCTCCTCCTGCCACCTGTCGTTCAGCTGCCCCAGCAGCGCATACGCCTGTGCGGCAAGGCCGCTTTTTGCTGTAAAGTAGTATTCCTTCTCACCCGTTGTGCCGTCAGCATTTGGCACTGTGTCCCGCAGCTGCTCCGGCGAAATGACCGCTTCGCCGCTGTCTAAGCCATAGGGCGTCAGTCTTGTGCTGCGGCACGCGCCCAGCACCCGGATATCCATCCGGACATCCGCCGCTTCCTGCCCCAGCAGTTCCGCCAGAGTGGACAGCTGTGAAAAGCTGTCGTACCCGTCCCGGTGCAGCTGATACAGCACCTCGCTGTTCGCCGTCATGTCGGCAGCATCGGCTGCCTCCCAGCCGTCGGAGGTATACCGCTGCCCCACATAGCCCCGCAGGTACGCGGACGTCGGCTCCGACATGGTCACGCGGAGCATGTCCGCGTCAGAATCGCTCCGCGCGCCCAGTGCCCGCAGGTCGCCCTCCGGCAGCACCTGCTCCGCGCTCTCATAGCGCAGCCGGTGTACGCCCCGGCGCAGCGCATTGGCAGCGTCCTCCGTGCGGGGCACGCTCTCAGAAAACAGCAGCGCCACCGCTGCCGTTACGATCACAGACGCGATCAGCACCTGTGCCGCGCCGCCCCACCGGGCGCGGAGGGCGCGCTTATCGCCCTCTCCCGCCGGCAGCAGCACAGCGCTGCCGCACAGCGCCGGCAGCAGCCATTCACCGCCGACGCCGCTCCACAGCGTCAGGCACAGCAGCACGCCGTACACGCCCAGCCCCCACCGGGGCGCCCGCGCCGCCAGCACGCCCAGCGCCGTGCCCACAGCCACGCTGATGGGGATGCCTGCCCACATAGCGGACACCTCATTGCAGGCGTAAGGCACATACACCACGGCCTCGCGGCTCTGCCGCTGCGCCAGATACCGGTTCACCAGACCCAGCAGACTGTCGCCCACCGCCGTGTGAAAAACGGCGCAGAACACCGCCGCCGCCAGCAGCACGCCCAGCGGAAGCAGCGCCAGTCTGTCCCGCCGCCCGGTCAGCGCGGCGGCGCATACCGCCGCCGCCATGCCCGCCAGCAGGAGCAGCCCGTCCACCGGCATCCCCATGGCGCTGCACACCTGCCCGGCTATGCCCGCCAGCAGCAGCGCCGCGCCCTGCACAGGCGAAATCGGCAAAAACGCAACAGCCTCGGTTTTGCCGCCCCATGTGCCCAGATGCACGCGCTCGGTCAGCCCCGTTCCAATCAGCGTCAGCAGTGCGGCCAGCGCCAAAACCAGCGCCGCGTTCAAAAGCGCCGCGCCCGCGCCGCCGGTAACTGCGGGGTCCGTGATGAGTCCTGCGTCGGAGATGAGGATCTTCCAGAAGCCTCGGAACAGCTCCGCAGGCGGCTGCACGGCAAAGGCGAACACAGCCAGCACCACGCACAGCACAGGCAATACCCCACGCAGAACAGGGCTTTGTTTCTCCGATCGGGAAGAAGCGGTCTTGTCTTTCATACTAGCATCCTTTTCCAGAAAATTCGGACGATCCAGCGCAGGCTGAACAGTTCTTTGCGGTAGATGGATTTATTTTAACGGATAACGGATACTTTGACAAGATAAATTGTGCGGAAAATCCGAACAAAAAGCTGGCGAACACCGATTGTTCCGTGTCCGCCAGCGCTATTTGTGATATTTTGTCCCCGCCTGAATGGCCTCCGCGCGGTAGAGCTGCTCGAGCGCCATGACGCGCATGAGATGGTGCGGGAACGTCATTTTGCTGAACGACAGGCGGAAATCCGCCATGCGCTTGATGCGCGCGTCGATGCCGAACGACGAGCCGATCAGGAAGCACGCCGCGCTGCGGCCGTTGAGCTTTTCCGCCTGCAGACGCTCGGCCAGACCCTCGGACGAAAGCTCCGTTCCCTCCGGCGTGAGCACGCAGAACCACGCGCCGCGCGGGAGCTTTGCCTCGATCTGCTCCGCCTCGCGCGCAAGGCCCGCTGCGATCTGCGTCCCGTTCGGATCGTCCGGCAGGCGGCACTCCGGCAGCTCGATCAGCTCGAATTTGCAGTAGGCCCCGAGCCTGCGGATATACTCGTCCGCCGCTGCCGCGTAATAGC
>OOIG01000832.1_pt1 | contig 24716 bp, 21 predicted proteins | sample 1692091 | NCBI WGS metagenome assembly OOIG01 (sample SAMN06348188, study PRJEB24527) | human gut metagenome | biome: human gut; feature: ankylosing spondylitis patient; material: feces | host: Homo sapiens | place: China | collected 2015-10 | reverse complement strand
CCTGTAGATATCCTGCATTACAAAGGTGAAAGTACTCAGAAGTCGAGCTTCCGCTCAATGAACTAAATAGTTTAACATTCTATTTCAGTAGGAATTTGGACTTTTACCAGTATTACCGTTCTAAATCTACTTATTTGGATAGGTACTATTTTACCCGAAATCAAAATGATTTACGAATATGTACAGACAGTTCCCATATTGATAAAGACCCTCTATATTCAACCGGATATGATTTTAAAGTGGCTAAAATTATTACTAACGAACTGTTGAAAATCTATTTGACTAACAGATTGCAAGAATTGGAGCGTATTGTACAGCGCAAAGCGGATAACGGACAGGTTGTAGAAACTATTTTGCGTTGGACTGGCTCTAAAAGGGCGTTGGTAGAACTGATTTATGCTTTAGAAGCGAATGGGGATTTTAATAAAGGAACGGCTACTTTAAAAGAGATTGCAGGATATTTTGAAAATGTGTTCAGTATAGATATTGGTGATTTATATCATTCTTATTTGGAAATGCGAAGCCGTAAGATAAATAGAACTCGGTATTTGGAAACATTGCAAAAAAGTCTGCTCCGAAGAATGGATGAAAACGATACATGATGCGAGTTTTATTTTCTTTTCGCAAGTAATTATATTCTTGGCAATAAATAAACCATTCAGTATTTCAATCAATATTGAATGGTTTATTGTTTTCATTCAATCCTGCCATATTGAAATCTTGCTTTCAATCAATCAAGCTATCAATATTTCAATAAAACAAGATTGTAGAATTACAGAAATAAACTCATCGGTCGGGGAACGCCCAGCGGCAAGGGGCGGGACCACCCGTCCCGACGAGCGAAAAAATCTTTAGTTAGGGAATGTCTTTCTTTCATTGGCAACACGACTTCGGAGTGAATTTGCCCAAGGTGTTTTGCGGCACGGAAAACAGATTTGTGTGCCACAAATCACACCTTGCTGTTATCTGACGATAACACGATTTTAACGGCTGGCAGTACGATTTGGAACGTCCAGTTTTTGAGCCAACATTTCCATGTCGCCACTTACTTTCAAATCGGTAATCCTCGCATAAATTTGAGTAGTCCGGATATTAGTATGACCTAAAATTTTAGATACTGTCTCAATAGGTACACCATTGGCGAGCAGCACCGAAGTGGCGCACGAATGGCGCGCTACATGATAGGTCAAGGTCTTTTCAATTCCGCAAATGGCTGCGATTTCTTTTAAGTAATCATTCATTTTTTGATTGCTGATAACTGGTAAAATCTTACCGTTTGGCAATTTGTCTTTGTACTTTTCCAATATGGCTTTTGGTATATCCAGCAATCGGACGGTAGATGTAACATTTGTTTTGTGTCTTTTCCGTATAATCCACAAATTACCGTCAAATCCGGTACGAATGTCCTCCTGCCTTAACTCGCATACATCAATGTAGGAAAGTGCCGTGTAACAACTGAAAATGAACAAATCACGTACCTGCTCCAACCGTTTAGAGCTAAACTCGTGGTTGTAAATGGTGGTAATTTCTTCCATAGTCAGATAATCCCTATCGGTACGTTCAAACCTTACCCGATAACTCCCGAAAGGGTCGGCAGTCACTAAACCCGTATTCTTGGCAAAGTTTACTACCGTGCGAAAACGTTGTACGAACTTCATAGCCGTATTATGGCTGCACCCATAGTTATTCTTGATATACAACAGGAAATCTTCAATGAATACCACATTTATATCTTTAATGAGCATATCGGAAACGGAGTATTTAAACTTCATAAACTCCATAAGTCGTTTCTTTGTCAGTTCATAACGTGAGTAGGTTTTGTCTGCGGTATTCATTTTAACCTTTTGCAAATACTGTTCGTTGTGCTGTTTGAAGAACTCTATCAAAGTCCGTTCCCTTGCTATCTTGCCTAAAAAAGCGTTCTTTACCAGTTCTGCGGTTACATATCCGTCTTGCGCCATTAACGCATGGTAATGTTGATGAACTGTGCTACGAATACTTTCCAGCATGGAATTGATGTGTACGGCTTCTGCGGTTCTGCCGGAAGCCTTGCCTAATTCCACGCTCCAGTGAGCCGGATTTATTTCCAGCTTGGTGTTAAACTGGGCTACAACTTGGTCGATAGTGATACGTGCGATAATCGGTGCGTTGCCGTTCTTCTTTACTGCATTTCGTTTGACGAAATAGAGTAGCTTAAAAGTACTTCTCATAATCTCTTTTTTTTAGTTACAAACTTAAATTGATAAACTGAAAATGAGATATTTGCAGTACGGACAAATCAAGACAACAAACCGCCAATTTAAGACATTCCGTGACCTAAAATCTTAGAGGGTGGACAGGTCACGAATTGGTCACGAAAGTGTGTCTTTTTGTGACCTTTTCGTGTCTTAGGTCATAGACATTATACAAAGAAAAACTCCTACAATACCTTGATATTGTAGGAGTTGTACATTTACTGTTCATTTCTGTCCAGCGTTTCTGTGATCCGCCTGGGGCTCACCGGCATCTTGTAAATCTCTGATATTCAGACGATGTTTTCAATCTTTCAAATCATCTCCACCGATTTCGCAGCGTGATACTTTCCGCATTTTGCGTACTACTCTCTGGCTTTTGTTTGGTGTAAAGGTAATATTATTTTTTGAGAAACAAACTGTCGCTACTCTAAAAATACTCTAAAAATATGTGTATAGTTTCAGTTTTTTTCGATTAGTTGTTTGATGTTTCAGAAAAAAACTTAACTTTGTAGCACAAACAATATTGATTAAGTGTAAATTCTCTGAATCTACAAAACAGAAACTTGGTAATGCGATTATATATATTGCATATCATACATCCAATCTCAGCAAGACAAAACGGCTGAAACCTTTATGTCTGACGGAGGAACGTATAACACTGTGATATGCAAATGAGTTCACATCTATGTTTTTGCTGATTATATTTTAATATATTTATGAGTAGTTTTTGGATCATTTTTTTCAAGACTTTGAATCGGACATTAAACATGCTGACCTTGGCTTCTGTCATCCTTGTTTTTTGTTTGGATATGTGGCTTTTTGATATTCCTGCTCCGTGCCAGTTCTTTGTTGCTTGTGGAAAATTCTTTTATGGAGTCGGGCTGTCGTTAATAGCTGCCTACATATTCTACCTCATAACAGTTCATTATCCAGAAATAAGCAACGCAAGGATTGTTTATAAGGCTTCTGACTTTCCAGCTATGGCAATAGTCACTAATATCGAACGGATATTCATTGATATGGCAAAGAAGCAAGGAAGGGATATTAAGAGGGATAACCTGAATGAAGAGTTGATTAAGGATATTCTTTCTTCTACAAAATGTTATGGTGATTCAACTCTCAGTGATATTGATTCTCAAGGACAACAAAAAGCAAAGACCTGGCTTGCGTACATTAACTCTGTTGAAAAAACTTATCGCTCATTTATTAATGATGTCAAACCACTCTATTCTCAACTTGATTCAGAATATGTTGCCGCTGTATCTGAGATTGAGCAATATGCTTTTTCTCAGCTTATTACGGCAATGCTTCTTTGTTTGAAATTACAACAAAATATAGATTCAATTACTTTTAAGTCTGGTTTAGAGGATTTCTTTCTTGAACTGTATAATAAATCTCAAGTTTTGTGTAAAGTTATTGAAGGACGTCGACTGAGATATAAATATTGATATGTTTTTATTTGACTTGTATTTTTTGAGGATGTAAATTAACCTGTGTCAGCAAAGCTATGCTGTTTTTTCTTTGCAGATACAGCAACTTGATTTTCTTTGGTTTATCTCATATGAGTAGTTTTGCCTATTGAAAATCCTCCTACTACAATAGCCCCAAGGTCTTCCATTTTACGCTTAAACCTTAACATAGAATCTCCCTTAGTTATTACATCATCAAAAAGAAGCACATATTTCCCCCTAAAGAAGCTGTTGTCAAAGGATACGTTATTAGCCGAAATACCACTACCTCCAAATTTCTTCTCTTGACTGGATGTAATAACCTGCATATGAGCATATGCATTTATCATACCAGTCTCGTTGCAAAGACGTTGAGAAAATTCTTCATATCTTGCTTGAGTTTTTAATGCAGAGGAAGCTGGTATGCATACAAATGTGAGACACTTTAATGATTCCGTGCCAAATGTAGCAACTAACTTCGATTTGATTTGCGGAATTACAATGTCCAAAGTACGCTTATGGTCAAATGAAGATGTTTTGCCGGGTGTATTTTTAAAGTTCCACACAGTCCAACGGTCAGCCCATTCTGCCTCACTTGCTTCAAAGTCACAAGTCGTGGGGAAATAGTTTAAAAGATAATTATAACGGAAATTACCTCCAAGCATGTTCCAATGAGAAACTTTTGTAGGCAAGGCTTTTTTAGTTTGCTCCTCAGCTCGTTCTCTTGCTATTTGGGCTTGTCTTTCCGCTTCTTTTATGGCAGCTTCTTTCCTTATTTTGGCTTGTCTTTCTGCCTCTAATTTTGCTTTATAAGCAGTGTTGTATGTCTGTTCGTCTCTCTCATAAGAATACTTTTGTGCGAGTAAGGCATCTACCTTGTCATCGGTTATATCATAATCAGTTATAACAGTCTTTGTAATGCCCCAATACATTTTAAAATAATGTTTAGTGGCTTCGGGATACTTTCTTGCCAACGATTGTGCTTCAGCCTTTTTTTGAAGTTTTCTTTGACGATTGTATTCCTCTTGTTTTCTTTTGCGTTCATAATCTTCTTTTGCACGCCGTTGATTTTCCCTATCCTCTTCGATACATCCTCCGATGTATCGTCCAAGTAGAATGCCGCCGATAACAAAAACAATCCCCAAGAACGGGGTTGATTCCCCTACCATGAAGCCTAAAAACATTCCTACTATCCAACCTATAAATCCGCAAACAAATTTCATTGTGTACTATATGTTTTATAATTATCTTATCATTGTCAAGATTTCACTTGGTTTTACTAGCGCATGGGAATAATCAGAGCGCAACAACTCTCCTTTTTCTTTAGTGCCCCAAAAGCAAGCAACACTTTCTATTCCAGCAGCATTAGAAGCTTCTATGTCGATTACTCGGTCTCCGAAAGAGATTGCAGCCTTCGCCGATACTCCCAACAATTCAAGGGCTTTCAACATTTGAGCAGGATGTGGCTTAATGGGGTTCGCATCATGATATGACACTATATGTTGAACCGGCAAATTGTAGTGAGCGACAATCTTTTCAACGTATGGTCTTGGCGAAGTGCTGACTATTGCACATGGAATATGATGTTTTCTTATAACCTCAAGAACTTCTGCTATTCCGTCATACATGACCGTTTCAGGAATACGCTTGTAAGCTTCCTGCCAATTCCGATTATGACGCAAGGATTCCAAACAGGTAGTGTCAACCAGAGTGAGGTCTAAATCAAAAATTACGCTTTTCATACCTCAATCGAATAATGATGGTTGCACTGGTTGTAAACTAGTCTTATGCTTATTTTCTATCTGGAATATGGCATCATCTATTCCTGTAGATTTTAATGGGTAAGCACCTTTATCTTGTACAAGCATAAGATTCCCTTGTACCTTTTCATGCGAGCTATCAGCAGAATCGCGATATACTACGGCAAACAGCGGCTTCCCAGATGCAATAGTTGCGTTTACCGCATGCATTGTTCCCCCTTTCACTCCTGTTTGAACTACTACGGTCGCACATGCCAGTCCTGCTTGAAGTCTATCGCGTGCTACCAGTCCATATCTGCCACAGCTTTGACCAACCGGATATTCACTAAGCAACAAGCCTCCTTTCGCAACAATATCTTGTGCCAGCGTAAGGTTCTCCTTGGGGTATATTGAATCCCAGTCAAGTCCATTAGCGAGAAATGCTGTCGTTAACCCTCTTGCTGCCAATGCTCCTTTATGTCCTGTTGCATCACATCCTATGGCAAGTCCAGAGATGATGTTAAAACCTCTTTTAGCAAATTCAAAAGCAAAGAACTCTCCTGCTTTGATTCCGTTAGGAGTTGGCTCACGAGTGCCGATTACAGCTATCCCCGGTACTTCTAATATCTTAATATCGCCTCGATAATAAAGCACTAATGGAGGGTCAAGCTTTCCTTGCTCGTTTTTGCAATTCCGCAAAACTTCCGGGTATAAAGAATCATAGTATGTGATAATACCTATACCTTCTTCTGTAGCATGTGCGATAATGCGTTTTGCACACTTGTTCGCTTCTATTAAATCATCGTTGGAAATGGATTTAAATTTCTTTCCTTTAATTGTAGTCAAGAGCGAACTTAATTCGTCTAAAGTAGAGATTGGAGCAGATATATTCCCTCCAATCTTTGACAGTATAGTTTTGTTGCCAATCCCTTCCAATTGTTGAAGAGTTATGGCAAGTTCCGGTGTTAGTAATCGTTTTATCATATTATCTTAGTGCCCATCTCTTGTCAAGAGACGGTCACTAAGATGTACTTTGTTGAAATAGAGTAGTTTGCAGATTTTTTAAATGGTGATTCGGTAAACATTCGTTATTTTTAGCAAAACAAAAGCATGGCAACAAGTATGATTTTCTGCGTTTTATAGCTTAAAAATCATTATTTTGCGTAACTTTGCATCGTAATATCTGTCTCTTGACAAGCGTTGGACAGATTCGCAAAACATTCACAGCTTCACAGCAAATCCAGTATCTTTTTATTGGCTTTATCCACCACGGATGTATCGAGTGATGCAAGATAAATCTGCGTGGTGTTCTCCGAATCATGCCCCATCCCCTCGCTGATGACAGAAATAGGCACATTGCGGCTCTTGGCAATACTTGCCCATGAATGGCGGCCGACATACATTGTCAAGGGTATCGGCAAATTCAGTTGCTTCCCTATTTTCTTCAACAGATGGTTCACTCGGTGAAGTTCGTTGGCGTATTGCTTCCGATAATCTTTGTTCTGTTCTGTAATGATGGGTAAAAGGTATTCCGTTTCGTTTACGGGATATTTGTCAACAATCTCCTGCATACATCTTTCCCATTTGATGAAAAGCTGTTGCCCCGTCTTTCGTCTGCGATAGGAAAGGACACCGTCCTGCAAGTCCTTCTTTTTCAGATAAGCCATGTCTATGAACGACATACCCCTTGTATAGAAACAGAACAGGAACATGTCACGGGCAAAATCAAGATTGGGCTTCAATGACAAGTCCAGTCCTTTGATGCGTTTAAGGTCGTTGAGCGATATAGCTCGCTTCAATGTTTTCTCTACTCCGGTATAGACAGACCTGAACGGATACCGTTGTTCGGTCAATCCATCTTCAACGGCACGATTATAGACCGCTTTCAGTATTCGCATATAGAACGATATGGTATTAGGTGAGTTGCCTCTGCCTTTCAGATAAGCCTCATATTCCGCAATCAGGTCAGCATTAAGCTGGTCAAACAAGACCTCCTTGTCATTCATAAAACTGTTGAATCTTCGGAGTGCTGCCGTATAGGTCTCTGATGTGCGTATCTTTCCCAAGCGTTTCAGCCTTGCTATCTGCTGACGGATATAAATATTGAACAACTGCTCCTGCTTGTTGTCTTGAAAGCGCATGACTATATCATCCGCTACAAATGTGCCAGATTGGGATAACGTGTGTATAATCTTGTTCAACCTATCTTTATCCCATCTGATACGGGAACTTATTGAAAGCAGATAGTTATTCCGTTCTTGTCCATTCGGAACACGATGCAGGACAACCTCTTCGGAATGGCAGGCCCATTCCGAAGAGAAAAGTTTATAGTCGGTATATATCTGTTTGACCACACGGTTGTGAATCACCTGATAGTAGAGTGTACCCTCCTTACCATCTATGGTAGAAGGGCGAAACTTAACTCTCACACTTGCCATGTCAGTCCGATTTTGATTTGACACTCTCCTGCATCAGGCTGTCGGCAACGGCTTTCAGGGATGTGTCGTACCCGTCCGCCTGTTTCCGTACCCATTCGATGGCTTTCTCGTCCCTATGAATGTCAAACACCTTGTTTAGCCAAAGTATGTTATCCGCTGTACATCCGCCCCATGAGCGGATGGCACGGAATTTCAGCGCATCATCGGCATACTGTTGCTTGGATTTCCATTGCTCGATGTTGCCCCACAAGGACAAAGTGCATACCACGCTCAACCCTATAACGAAAGAAAAGACCTTGCTTGACTTGATGTCGAAACTGTGCCGATGGATATGTTCTTGAGGTTGCAGTTCTTGTTGCGCCATTTGCTCATCCTGCGACTTCTTGACAGCATCAAGGTGGTGCAGAATCAAAGTGGAAAGCTGTGCATAAGCCTTCCATTGCCTTGCCAACAAGTCCTTAATCTCTTCCGATTGAGTCTTTGTTGTTTCCACAACAGCCTCCTTAATCGGGGATAAATCCTGCTTGTCATTTCCGATTTGGAACTGTTGGTTTGCCTCTTCGGACAACTCGTCCACTCTGCTTTTGATGCCATTCAAGGCTGTCTTGATTTCCTCGAAGAGGATAAATACATTATTGTCTGCCATAATTACCAGTTGATTTTACGTTGTTTCTTCTTTTTCTTGTTTCTCAGATACGGGTCGTAAGGTTGCTGTTCCTCCGGTGCATTGGTCGGTGTGAACAAGCCTAATGAACCCTCAATAAGACCGCTTACATTATTTGATGTCAGACTTATTTCTTCCCAGTTAGCCTGCGGTTGAGGTCGCGTCTGTCGTTCCTCGTAATTGTTACGGTTTAATGCCGCATCAATCTTGGAATAGCTGAATTGCCTGTCCACCTTGGAGCCGTTGAATCGGTAGCCGTTCATTGTAAAGACGATGCCCTGAATCTCATCCGTCTGCCCCTTGTACTTGAACTGCACATCTACACTTTGCCGCTCCAATCTTTTAAGCAGTGTGTTCCAATCCTTGCATCTTCCGACTTCCGTTTTCAAAATTTGGCATAACTCGTATCTCGTCTTGTCAGGTTCGCGTAATCGGTCTGTCTTCACTTGCTCCTTGCCATTGGCAAAGTGAAGCCCGTATTTCTTGGTAAGTTCCTTACAGATACGCTCGCTGCGAAAGCGGTCATTCCTATCAGAAATGGTCTTGCCATTATTGTCAATGCGGTTGAACGCGATATGCAAGTGTGGATGCTCCTTGTCAAAGTGCCGTCCGATGATGTACTGCGTATCCTTGATACCCATCCGCTCCATATACTCACGGGCAATCTGTGCCATGACCGCATTCTTCAGTCGTGGCGCATCTTCCTTAGAAAAACTCAAAGCGATATGCCCGACAGCCTTTGTTACCCTCGGATTCATCTGTGCCTGACCAATAAATCCCTGTACTATCGTGTCGTTATTTTCCCAAAATAAGCCGTCCGCATCTATGATTTGAGTATCCTTCTCATCGTTCATAATGTAGTAAACTACCGCCCTGAAGTCGGAGCCTTTCATGATTTTCGCAATCATAGGCGTATTCGGTTTACAAGATTATCTATCTCTATCACCAGTGTGCGGCAGGGCAAGAACACGGAGGCGTACCCTTCCGCATTTGCCTTTCTTGCCAACTGGTTCAGGTTGTTCGCCATGCCGCATAGTTTGCGGATAAAGTCGCCATGCTCTTTCGAGAGCCGTTCCTTTACTCCGCCCTCTATGATGCAACCCCGAATGAATTCACTGACGGAAACTCCTGCCGACTTCGCTTTTGACTTCAACAGGTAGTAGTCCTCTGTTGCCATCTTCACCGTGACACGGTATTTTAGTTTCTCGGTAGCTCCTTTGATAGGACGACCGCCTTTGTTGGTTCGTCCCCGTTCATTATTCTTTTTTCTTTCGTTGTCCATGATTTTCAATTTCTTGATTTGATTACTGATTATAGTAGCTATACAACAGATAGACCAACGGGATGTGCCTTCCCTGCGAGGTTTGGAGCGGGGCAAGTGTTTTCGGTCTGCCCGAAACATAAACTTGCCCCTCCAAACTTCGTTACAAGTGATTTAGAGCAACCCTGAAAGATGCCCTAAAGACACTCGGTTGGTCTTGTCTTAATTCCTACAATTTACGCCATTGCTCGATGTCTTCTCCGTAGGCTTCCATGTGCTGACGGGCGAGGTTCTCAATAAGCCCTGATACACTCATACCACGTCCACCGAGGCGGCGCACAATCTCGTCCAACCTATCACGAACCTCCCCACTGACAAACACGGGCTTGCGGTCGGCAATTTTGGGCACTCGCAGATAGGTGGCACGGTATTCGTCCAATGACAGCCTACACTGTTTGCTGCTGATACGTCTGGCGACAGTCCGTTCCATGGTAACGTTATCCGCCTCTGTTTCCCTTGCCTCATTGTCTGACCCTGCGCTTGTTTCCGGCTCAGTTACCTGTTCTGCGGATGTTTCCAGCTCATCCAATACAGGAAAGAGATTGCCAGCTTCCATAACAGGTTTTTGTTCTACTGCTACGGAAAAACTGTCTTCCTGCTTGTGTTCGGGCATGGAAGGCATATAGTCTTCCAATTTGAAGTTCTTGAACGCTTCATCGTTCTCGATGTTTTTGAATTTCTTACTCATTGTCGTTTCTTGTTAAAGTGAATACTTGTTGGTCTGTATGCGCATAGTTGACCGTTTGTCGGGAGCAAAGTAAGAGGCTTTAGTTCAGGCAGTCAAGGACTTGGATTCTGTTAGGCAATTTTGTGTAGTTTTGCCTTATGGGGGTATGAACAATGGTGCAGACTTCTTCGATTTGCCGGATATGAATCACAGGAAGAACAAAGATGTATTTACGGGTAAATTTGAATTAAGCCCTTATTTTGTTCTTGGCATTCTTGCTAAAATCCCCAATTAAGATGATAACGATAAATAGTACCCCGGACAACCTATGCCATACCGGTGCCACATGCTTCCACTTTTAGAAAATCCATTGTCGGATAACTGATTATATATTCCTTTGCGGCAAAAGAAACAATAACATCAAAGAATAACGTATATGGAAATCGTATCTATTGAAAGAAAAACCTTTGAGGCGATGGTCGCCAAATTCGACTGCTTCGTCCACCGTATGGAAGCCATCTGCCAGCGGCACGGAGAAAAAAGAATGAGTGAGTGGATGGATAATCAGGACGTGTGCCGGATGCTGAACATCAGTTCCCGCACGTTGCAGACTATGCGGGACAACGGTACGCTTGCCTACTCGCAGATAAACCACAAGACATATTACCGTCTTGAAGACGTGCAACGTATTGTTTCCGTTGTGGAGGACAGACGGAAAGAAGCGAGGTTCAAGGGAAGGACAATATAAACAGGACGCAATAAACGAAGTATAATAACAATACCCACTAAATCCAAAGTAACATGAACGAATTGATTAACAAAGACAACGAGTGGATAATCCACTTCATGGGCAGCCTTGACCGTCTGCTGGACAACTACGAGTGCCTGACCGCCAATTACCGCCCGACATTGGGCGGAGAACGTTTCTTTACCGACAAGGAGGTTTCAGCACGACTGAAGGTAAGCCGAAGAACACTTCAAGACTACCGCAACGAAGGACGGATAGCCTATATCCAATTAGGTGGCAAAATCCTCTACCGTGAATCCGACATAGAGAAGATGCTAACTGACGGCTACCGCTCCGCCTACCGACAGAAGACAATCTGATTTTCTTGAAGGAGCGCAGTTTGCCGTCTGCCCTATAATTTGCGGTAGTAATGGACTTGACAGCAAAAATAAAAAGGAACGGTTTACGGATGAAGCATCAAGATTCCGCTTCGTCTGTTAGTCGTTCCTTTTCTTTGTCTTCTGATTTCCCGTCAGTCGCTTGTTTCCGTTGCCGGATGCCTTTCGAGCGTATGGTCGGCAGAGGCAAGGTTTTCGGGCTGAATACGCTCCGCAGGAGGAAGATTCTGCCCGAAACGGCTCTGCCGCCCGACCTTGCCGCTGCCATCAGAGCCATGCGCTACCTTTGCATCCGAGTATCGGGAACAGGCGGCTGGCGGGATGAACTTCAACTATACCATGGGTTGCCCCTTCTGCCACAGGAGAGAAACAATGTTATCGAAGTCTCTTTCTTAGTGGCGCTGATTTCACTTATTATAAACCGTCTAAACAATGCACTTTCTTTACTGTATATCCTGAATGCAACGGCTATAACCAATTCTATGTTATAAACATCATAACTGATGCCGTCCGTCTGCCTGATATACTTCTGCGTTTCAATCTCGTCCAATTCCTTATTTTTGTATATGGATTGAATCGCTTTGCGGATGTTACAAGAAAATACTCCGATCAGGTCGGCAATCTCAAATTGTGTCATCCATACAGGTGCAGTTGGTATGATTACTGCACCCATTTCACTGATTGTTATTATACCTCTGTTCATACAGCACTGAATTTTCGTTTCAAGACATTCATTTCTTCAGAAACCGTCTTATCCATCAGCTTCGCATAGATTTTTGTAGTTCTGAGGTCGGAGTGACCTAACATCTTTGCAATAGATTCCATAGACACCTTGTTGGCTATGGCGATGCAGGCGAAGGTATGGCGGGCAATATGTGTACTCAAGGTCTTCTTGATGCCGCATACATCAGCAATTTCTTTGAGGTAGCTGTTCATCCGCTGGTTGGACGGAACAGGCAATACTACACCTTTTTTAATGCACTCAGGATGATTCTTGTATTTCTCCGTAATCGTTCGTGGAATATCCAGCAAAGGGATGTTGCACATATTGTTTGTCTTTTCGCGCGGCTTTCTAATCCAGTAGTCCCCGTTGTTGTCTTGTGTGATATGCTCCGGTGTCAGATGCTGTGCGTCTGTGAACGCCAAGCCACTTAGTGCGCAAAAGACAAAAATATCACGGACGGTTTCAAGTCGTGGTATATCAAACTTTTTATTGATGATAGCATTGAGTTCCTCTTCCGACAAGAAATCACGGTTGCTTTGTGTCTGATGGAAACGGATTTCTAAAAACGGGTCATCGGTAATCCATTTGTTGACTAATGCAAGCCGTGTAACTTTCTTCAAGTTCTTCAGATACTTGACTGCTGCATTTTGGGCACAGTTCTTCTGCACCTTTACAAAATGTTCAAAATTCAGAATAAACTCATGGTTCAGTTCTTTCAACGGAATGTCTTTCAGGTTGTACTGGCTTTGCAGCATTTCCTCCAGATAGCGGACAGTCCTTTCGTATCTCAAAACCGTACCCTTCACGTAATCACGGTCTATGAGTTCTCTGTACTTCTTGTTATGTTCACGGAATATCTCCAAGAGCATCTTAGGAGCTTCGCCCTCACCATTGAATTTCTGTATAATGGTGAAAGCCGTGACACGCTTGCCGTCTTGCAGCAGTTCACGATGTATCTGATAAATCTTCGTCCTGACAGATTCCAGATACTGGTTCAGTTCCAGTGTCTTTCGGTCTTTCCCTGTCACACAGCCTTTAGATGCGTTCCAACGCTCTTCGGCAACACTGCGCTTGATTTGCATTTCGGCACGTTGTCCGTTTACGGTGATTCGAAGCCCGATGGGTGCCTCGCCGTTTTTCAACAGTCTTGTTCTTCTGATAAAGAAGAGGATTGAGAAATAGTTTCTTTGCATGGCTTGATACTTTTTTGTTTGCAAAATTAAGTTCCAAAGCCAGAGTCGTGACTACGCAAAATAGTGTGTATCAACGCAAAGCAACCTTATTCGGTGGACTTTTTCGGTAGGAGTCTCATTCCACCGAATTGGCCTGTGAAAGTTGCCACATTCTGCGTAAAAATGGGTGGTGGGTAGAAACTAAAAATCCCCGATAACTGTTGGTTATCAGGGATTTTCTTCGATTTTCATCGTTGATTGGTGATCCGCCTGGGGCTCGAACCCAGGACCCCAACATTAAAAGTGTTGTGCTCTACCTGCTGAGCTAGCGAATCAATCCTTGTTACTTTCTTTCGAAATGCGGGTGCAAAGGTAGAACATTTTTTTATAACTCCAAAGGATTTCAAACATTTTTCTTATCTTTGTGCCATTATCAACAATATACATTATTAATATATGGCTGCTGACGATAAAAAAATTATCTTCTCAATGGTAGGGGTGAGCAAAGCATTCACTCCAAATAAAAATGTGTTGAAAGACATTTACCTGTCATTCTTTTATGGAGCGAAAATCGGTATTATTGGTCTGAATGGTTCCGGTAAGTCAACGTTAATGAAGATTATCGCAGGTTTAGAGAAATCCTATCAGGGAGAAGTGGTCTTCTCTCCGGGGTATTCCGTAGGTTATTTGGCGCAGGAACCCTATCTTGACAACACGAAGACAGTAAAAGAAGTAGTAATGGAAGGTGTGCAACCCATTGTTGACGCACTGACAGAATACGAAGAAATCAATCAAAAATTCGGTTTGCCGGAGTATTACGAAGACCAGGATAAAATGGATGCTCTTTTTACTCGTCAAGGCGAATTGCAAGATATTATTGATGCAACAGATGCATGGAATCTGGATAGTAAACTGGAACGTGCAATGGACGCACTTCGTTGTCCGCCTGAAAATCAGTCTGTGGCAAATCTTTCCGGAGGTGAACGTCGACGGGTAGCTCTTTGTCGTTTGCTGTTGCAGAAACCGGATGTGTTGTTGCTGGACGAGCCTACCAACCATTTGGATGCAGAATCTATCGATTGGTTGGAACAACATCTTCAACAATATGAAGGGACTGTTATTGCCGTAACCCACGACCGTTACTTCCTTGACCACGTTGCCGGCTGGATTCTCGAACTAGATCGTGGTGAAGGTATTCCATGGAAAGGAAACTACTCTTCCTGGCTGGAACAGAAGACGAAACGCATGGAAATGGAGGAAAAAACTGCGAGCAAACGTCGTAAGACGCTGGAGCGCGAGTTGGAATGGGTTCGTATGGCTCCGAAAGCTCGTCAGGCAAAAGGGAAAGCCCGCCTTAATTCATACGACAAGTTGTTGAATGAAGACGTGAAAGAGAAGGAGGAAAAACTGGAAATCTTTATTCCGAATGGCCCTCGTTTAGGTAATAGAGTTATCGAAGCTAAACATGTGGCTAAAGCATACGGTGATAAACTGCTGTTTGACGATTTGAATTTTGTGCTTCCCCCGAATGGCATTGTCGGCGTAATCGGTCCGAATGGTGCAGGAAAAACTACACTTTTCCGTTTGATTATGGGACTGGAAACCGTAGATAAGGGTGAATTTGAAGTAGGAGAGACTGTAAAAGTAGCCTATGTCGACCAGCAGCATAAAGACATTGACCCGAACAAGAGTGTTTATCAGGTAATTTCCGGTGGTAATGATTTGCTTCGTATGGGCGGACGTGATATTAATGCACGTGCTTATCTTTCTCGTTTCAATTTCTCCGGAGCCGATCAGGAAAAACTTTGTGGTGTGCTCTCCGGTGGTGAGAGAAATCGTTTGCACCTAGCAATGGCTTTGAAAGAAGAAGGTAACGTGTTGTTGCTCGATGAGCCTACCAATGATATCGACGTAAATACACTGCGTGCTTTGGAAGAAGGTCTGGAAGACTTTGCAGGTTGTGCAGTTGTCATTTCACACGACCGTTGGTTCCTCGATCGTATTTGTACACACATTCTGGCTTTTGAAGGAGACTCCAATGTGTTTTACTTTGAAGGTTCCTATTCGGAGTACGAAGAAAATAAATTGAAGCGTTTAGGGAATGAAGAACCGAAGCGTGTTCGTTATAGAAAGTTAATGACCGACTAGTGTAAAATAATAGATTGAAGCATTTCTAATGCTTTCTGTTTCAAAATAAAAGGCTCTGCAAGTTATGTAGAGCCTTTCTTGTTTTATAACGCAATAAAACGTTTATCTCTCTTAAAATTTTGTAGTATAATTGTAACGTAAGTCTAAATAATATTAATTATATTTGTGCACAGTTTTTAAAAGCAAACAATTAGTATAAACTAATCAATTACATTATGTTAAAAAGAACGCGGTCTTTTTTGGTGCTAGTAATGTTGCTAATGACAGTCACAATGAGTGCACAGGTTACCACAGCCACTATGAGTGGTAAAGTGACAGCACAAGATGAACCGATTATCGGAGCAACTATTGTTGCCATTCACGAGCCTTCAGGAACTCGGTATGGAACTGTGACTAATGTTAGTGGTCAATTCAATTTGCAAGGTATGCGTACTGGTGGACCATACAAGGTAGAAATTTCTTATGTCGGTTATCAGACAGCTATTTACAAAGGAATCAATCTTTTATTAGGAGAGAATTATGTTTTAAATGTTTCTTTAAAAGAGAGTTCTGAACTGTTGGACGAAGTGGTGGTGACTGCTTCTAAAGAAAGTAACATGAAGTCTGATAGGGCAGGTGCTATTATGAATGCTAATCGTGATATGATTAGTAACACCCCAACTATTTCCCGTAGTATTAGCGATATTATGCGTCTTTCTCCACAAGGTGCTGATGTTGGTAATGGTTTTGCAGTCGGTGGTGGCAATTATCGCCAATCATTTGTGACAGTTGACGGTGCTGCTTTCAACAATACATTCGGGTTGGGAGGTAATCTTCCGGCTAACGGCTCTCCAATTTCTTTGGATGCTTTGGAACAGGTTACAGTAGCTGTAACCCCGTTTGATGTTCGTCAGAGCGGTTTTACAGGAGGTGCAATTAATGCAGTAACTCGTTCGGGAGATAACCAATTTCGTGGAACTGCTTATATGTATTTTAATAATGAGAATCTAAAAGGAAGTAAAGTTGATGATTATGAACTTTTACGTTCCAAAGCTCAATATTATACTTATGGTGCAAGCTTCGGTGGTCCGATTATAAAAGATAAATTATTCTTCTTTGTAAATGGAGAATATGAAGATAATGTAACAGCGGGATCAAACTATCGTCCTCGTACTGCACTTGGAGAAAGCTATAGTGGTGGTAATATACATCGCCCTCTCCAAAGTGACATGGATGATATGCGTGGTTTCTTACTAAACAAATATAATTTTGATCCGGGAAAGTATAATGACTATTCAACGGATACCCCTGCTTATCGTGTTATGGCACGTGTTGACTGGAATGCTAATCAAAACAATAAAGTTAGTTTCCGTTTTACCAAGACACATACCAAAGATTCTAACTTCCCTACCAGTTCAGTCAGTCCATTATCTACATCAGCTCTTTATCCGGGAGGAACATCCACTGAAGTCATAGATGGTAAACCTGTTGGTACCATTGCTCCTGGACAGGGACGTACTTCTAAATATGCGCTTAGCTTTTCGAATTCCAACTATTATCAAGTGCGTGATTTTACTTCTGTTGCAGGTGAATGGAACTCTCGTATGGCTCAAGGAGCAATGAATAATATGCTACGTTTTGCATATTCTTATCAAGATGAGCCTCGTTCGTTTGATGGTCCTCTTTTCCCAACAGTTGATATTTTGCAGGATGGTGCTGTATATGCCAATTTTGGTGCAGACCTTTTTACTGCGGGTAATCTGCGTCAGACAAAAGTATTCACCATTACAGATGAGTTTAACTGGAACGTAGGTATTAATAAGTTCATGGCCGGTTTCCAATATGAGCATACAAAGGCTATTAATGGTTATATGCTGGGAGGTGCTGGTTACTATGTTTATTCAAGTTGGAGTGATTTTGTAAATGATGAGACTCCGAAGGCCTTTGCTATAACCCATTCAAATTCACCTGATATGTCTCAATTCCTTGCAGAATTGAAATTCCAACAATATTCTTTATATTTGCAAGATGAGGTTTCTGTTTCAGAAAACTTTAAAGTAACAGGTGGACTTCGTTTTGAACTACCGACTTACCCTTCTTTAAAGAATAATTATAATGAAGAATTTGCCAAATTAGATTTTGGAGGTCAGCATTATTCAACAGACCAACTTCCGGGTGCGAAAGTATCAGTATCTCCACGTGTTGGTTTTAATTGGGATATAACAGGAGATCGTAAGTATGTACTTCGTGGTGGTACAGGTTTGTTTGTTGGACGTATGCCTTTCGTTTGGTTGATTTCTGCTGTCGGAAATTCAGGCGTGGGACAAACTACCTATTATTATACGGATGCTGCTACTGCCCAATATAAACCTCATTTCCATGCAAATCGTGATGAGATTTTGAAGGACTTGTATGGTGGTCAGACGCATTCAAAAGTAGAGCTTCCTAAAGATCCGACAATTATTGATAAAGATTTGAAGATGCCTTCTACTTGGAAGACCTCATTAGCTCTTGATATGAGATTGCCGGGAGATGTTAACTTTACTTTGGAAGGAATTTATAGCCGTGATTATAATCCGGTTGTGATAACTAACCGCGGTTATGAATTGCAAGAGGCAAAATTGACTCTTTCTCCCAATGATGTTCGTGATACTTATAAGATATATAACAGCGGTCGGAATGTTTATCTTTTAGAGAACTGGAAAAAGGGTGCTTATTACTATTCTATTTCAGCGCAATTGCGTAAGAACTTTGATTTTGGTTTAGATTTATCATTTGCTTATACACATTCAAAATCTCGTTCATATAGTGATGGTATTGGTGACCAAGTAACTTCTGCCTATAAGACTAATACTTATTCGGTAAATGGTATCAATGAACATGAATTGGGTTATGGTACCTATGTAGCTCCTGATCGTATCTTGGCTACAATCGGTTATAAAAAGGAATATGGAAAGCATTTTGCTACTAGCGTTTCTTTGTTGTATGAAGGAATGCAGATGGGATATTCCGGGTCATGGGGATATAGCCGCTACTCGTATACTTTCTCTAGTAATGTTGTTGGTGATGCAGGCGCTAATAGTTTATTGTATATTCCTGCAACACGTGAAGAATTAGATAGCTGGAAGTTTAGTGATGCTGCTTCTTATCCGGCTAAGGAGCAAAGAGATGATTTCTGGAATTATATTAACCAAGATAAATACCTGAAGAATCGCAAAGGTAAGTATGCCGAGAGAGGTGGAGCTGTTATGCCATGGCATCATCAAGTTGATTTTAAATTGAATCAAGATTTCTATTTGAATGTTGGTGGAAAGCGTAACTTGCTGCAAGTAGGAGTTGATATTAAAAACCTTCCTAACTTATTGAACAACAGTTGGGGACTTTATAAGCAGGTAATCAATTCGAGCTTGTTGCAATATAAAAACGGAGAATTTACTATGAATAAGAATGCAGGTGAGACATTGACAAGCACTTATCGTGATTTCCAAAGTTTTAAATCTACTTATTCAGTACAGTTTAGTGTACGTTATATTTTCAATTAAGACAATATAGTATAACTGAAAATTAAAAGCAACTAATTCATAACGATTTAGTTGCTTTTTTGTTTTTATTGCTGAATATCTAGTTGAGTCCCATTACAAAGAACACCTTTTATAGCTTCATCCTCATCACCACCGGATTATGATCACTATATTCCCAGTCCGGTGAGAAATAATCCAAACCTTTCAGTTCGGGCGAGTGAAGAATATAGTCAATTCTCAACAGGTGCTTAAAATATTTGAAAGTATACATATATCCGTGTCCGCCGGTCTGAAAGCCGTCTTGCAATTTATCACCTTTCACGGTGTGGTAAACGTAAGAAGAAGGGAGTGAGTTGAAGTCACCGCAGACAAGAGTAGGATAGGGGGAGGCAGACACCAGTTGATTGATAAGATTAGCTTGTACTGCACGTTTCCGGAAGTTCTCATGCAGGCCGTCGGCGAGCGTAAGGGCGGCACGTTTGGCTCTTTGAGAGTTGTCTTGGCGAAGTTCTTTTTCCAGTTTGCGCTTATTGCGGCTCACTTCCGTAGTTTGCAGGTGATTATTAAACAGACGGATCATACGACCGTTGACTTCAATATCACACCAGAGACTACAATTACCGGAGTTGGGATAAATAATCAGATGCTCCTTTTTGATAGAATAACGGCTGAAAACGGCAAGTTGTAAAAGATGTTGTCCTTCGGGAGAAGAAGGAATATAATGATAAGGCCAGTCAGACAACGCAGTACATAGACTGTCGACGCCAAACTCATCATCAATACCGAACTCTTGAAAACAGAGAATGTCCGCTTTCAGATTTCTCATCTGTGCAGCGATCTCCTTACATGAATACCCGGTGTGTTCGCGGTTGAACCCGTCAACGTTGTAAGTGGCTACGGTCAACACTCCGGGAGTATATGCGTTAACTTTGACTGTCGGTTTGGAAGCCGGATCGAGAAGCGGGAATTGGAGAACACAGTTGATGTAACCCCAATTACTGAATATGGCAATTAGCGGAATGAAAACCCAGCATCGCCAACGAATCGTCCAATAAACAGCAGACGCCAGATTGACCAACAAAAGTATCGGTAGTCCCAAACCGATAAAAGGCATAAACTTGAAACTGTCCGGTGAAGCAGTACCGTTAAATGCTCCTGCTATTGTGACACCCGCCAGGATACACGATAAAAGAATAGAGATGTAGTAAAATAGTCTATAAAAGGCTTTCATCTTTCCTTGGTTATGTTTATATCACTCTTGTATTTTATTATTTAATTCTGGAGACAGCCATTTATTGAGCATTTTTTTCAATTCCGACTGCACGATCGGCTTGGATATGAAATCACTACATCCCGCTTCTTTGGCAGCTTTCTGGTCTTGCGGATAAGCGTATGCACTTTGAACAACAATAGGAACGGTGGCAGACAGTTCGCGAATGATTTTCGTAGCTTCCAGTCCGTCCAGATTCGGCATTTTGATATCAATTAAGATGAGGTCAGGTTTCACTTCATCATACATTATGACGGCTTCCATACCGTCGTGTGCATGAACCAACCGATAATTCTTGCCAAGGATAGCATTCAGCAAATCATAGTTACTGTCCGTGTCTTCGGCAATCAAGATGCAGGCTTGTTTCTCAGGAATTTGTTCCTGTGGTGTTTCATTGGAGGGTTGTTCAGTCAGGTCAGAAGGTTGAGAAGACTGCGAAAGTTGTGAGGACTGCGAAGACAGTGAAGATTGCATACCTTCTGTTGTGTCCGTAACCTTCTTTATAATATTATAAGGCAACGTAAAATTAAACGTCGTTCCTACTCCAAATTCAGAGTTGACGGTAATCTTTCCACCCAGTCGTTCAACGATCGACTTACAGATAGACAATCCCAATCCCGTGCCCTGCGCATGATTATTCAGCTTGGCAAAACGTTCGAACACACGTCCCACCTTTTCCGGTTCGATGCCTGTGCCCGTGTCGGTCACATGAAAAACGATTTGGTCGCCGACCCGTTTGTATCCATAACTAATGCTCCCTTCTTTCGTGAATTTGGCGGCATTGCCAATCAAATTAGAAATCACCTGGAACACCCGATTCTTGTCCGTTTCAATCATCAGACTTTCGTCCGAAGGCTCGTGAACGAGGCTCACGCCTACCGGCATACGGAAAATATGAGCGTCGTGTACTTCCCTGCATAAGTTGTGCAGGCTTGTAGGTCCTATGGTAAATTCGATAATTCCCGATTCAATTTTCGAAAGATCAAGAATCTCGTTGATAAGATCCAGCAGGCGACCATTATTAGACTCAACGATACCATAATACGTCTTCCTTTCCTCCTCATCATTACTTTCGGCGATAAGTTGCGAGAAGCCGACAATGGCGTTCAAAGGAGTACGAATCTCGTGACTCATGTTGGCGAGGAAAGCCGATTTTAGCTTGTCGGACATTTCCGCTTTCTCTTTTGACGATTGAAGTTCACGTTTGATCATCTCCAGTTCCGTGATATCCCATTCGATGCTGACGATGATAGGAGAGGACAATTCATCCCCGTCCACCCGGATTTTCCGTTTGTCGAGGATAATCCGGTTACCGTTTTTATCCCTCCCCTCGGTCGTCCAATGCAATCCCTTTCCGGTGGTTGCCACTTGTATATCCTCCTGTCTCTTTTTATCGGCCACTATGGGCGGATAATAGTCAAAGTCATTCTTTCCGATCGACTCACCGACGCAGAGATCACGGTTGTACGACTCACGGTTACGGTAGAGATACCGGAAATCATTATTGATCTCCTTCACCACAATTCCCGCAGGCAGATTATTGATAGTAGTATCCATAATCAAGTTGAGTCGCTTGATTTGCGCCTCATACCGGATTCGTTCGGAAATATCATGTGCAAACGACCAGTAACTTTCTTCTCCGGAATCATTGGTCACATTATACATTGTGCCTTCGTATGCCAGAATATCCCTGTTGATTTTCGAAGGATGATGAGCGATAAAATTGCTGCTTCCGCCGTGCATGATGTCCTTACAACGTTCGTTCCACGCTTTCTGCGTAGGCATATCTGCGGCAATATCATAAATTTTCAGTTTACAGATATCCACATTCTCGCAAATCCCGTGATTGTGGAGAAAACGCCGGTTGGCAAAGATGATCGTACCGTCCTCTCTGGCGGCAAAGATACTCTCCTTGGCGTTGTTGATAGCGTGCGTCAGCGTATTGATATCGTTTCTGCGGCGCTGGATATCGGTGATATTCTGGATATATCCCTCGATCGTAAGGCTGCCGTCCGGGAGTTCCTCACGCAGATAAGCCTGGATACGCATATAATATATCTCTCCGTTCACCTGTACGCGGTAGCTGATACTGTCCGTATTGAACCTCTCCAGATTTCTAAGTTTCCAGTTGATAAACGTCTGCCGGTCTTCTTCAACGATATACTCCCTGTATTTCTCGAAAGAAATGCTTCGTACCGTTTCTTCGCACAACACGCCGGTATGTCCCAGATAATGAAAAACGTTTTCATTCGTATTGTACACCCACTGACCGATTTGCGCCACTTTCTGTATCTCTCGCAGCGTTCGGTTCGCTTGTTCCAGTTGGCGTTTCACGTTGCTTCTTTGGGTGATGTCGCGATACTGGCAGAGCACCATGTCATCATAAGGATGCATGATACATTTAAAATAATAAACATCTTCCTTTAGTACCAGTTTGAAGTTTTTACTGACGCTCTTTTTCCCTTCAAGTACCGATTGGAAGACAGGAACAACCCTTTCCCGCGTATATTCGGGCAGGAGTTCAAATATGTTTTTTCCTAGAAGTATCTCATCCTGTAAGAACCATAGGTCACAATGAGGATCAATGTCTATGCAAACACCATTCTTGTCGACCAACAACATTGTATCGGCTGTCAGTTTCAATATCCTTTGCGCGTTATTTGTATCATGTAATGTTCTGTTCATGTCCATTCGATTAGATGATTAAGACTATTGCATCTTACAAAGATAACAAAAGATTTGATTATTTGTTTTTATTTTTCTGCCCGCTTCGCTTTTTCCCAAGTCCCGCTCCCTCTTTTCTTCTTCAGATAGCGGATTCCTCTCAAGACATTTATATTCATAAAGAGGAAGTAATAGGGGATAAACAGCAATTTATTCTTTATCTGTCTGGTAGACAGATAATATCCCCAGTATCCCAGTCCGTAGAAAAACACCTGTAACACGAACAGGACGCCGTAGAACACAGGCGAGCCGCCCGTCAGCAAAATCGCAACATTCAGCGGGAGAAGTGCGAACAATAGAAAAGGCGTGACAGACCACCTCAACACCCGGTGCGACGTGTACTGAAAACTAAGTACCCCGTAGCGGAAAGGGTTCAGCAATGGGCGAAGCCTGCGGATTGACTGCAATCCTCCGGCAGCGATACGCACCTTCCGTTTTTCCTCCTCGCGCATATCGGCCGAACCGTTTTCAATGGCGTAAGCATTCGTACAATAAGCAATGATATACCCCTTCATCGTGATACGCAGTGAAAGGATGAAATCATCAAGCAACGTGTCCGGCTCCATTGTCTCAAACAATTCCCGCCGCACGGCAAACAGCTCTCCCGCAGCTCCCACCGCCGAATACAACCGTGCATCAAGCGCCTTCAACGTTGATTCATATTTCCAGTAAATACCTTCGCCACCGGCTGCCGCCCCGTCCTTCGCTTGCACGGCAATCCGTTTTTCACCTGCCACGCAGCCCACTTTCGGATTCCGGAAAGCAAGCACAATCTCCCGGATTGCCTCCCGGTTCACCATTGTGTTCGCATCCGTAAAGACCACCAACGGGGTGTCAACCAGTGTCATGCCGCGTGTCATGGCAGCCGTCTTGCCTTGCCGTAGCGGTTGGAAGTGCACCGTTGCCTTTCCTGCCCAGCGAGTTTGCAAACGCTCGTTCGTTCCGTCATCACTGCCGTCCGTCACCCAAACAATGCGCAACTTATCCGCCGGATAATCCAGGTCCAGGCTATTCTCCATTTTCTCGTCCACTACATCTTCCTCGTTGAAAGCAGTGATGAACAGTGTCACTTCCGGCAATTCATCGTTCGATGCAGGTAATGAGTATTTCACCGGTTTCACGAAAAGCTCTTTCAGCTTGACGAGGGCGTAGAGGACGATGCCGTAGCCCAGATAGGTGTAGAACACCATGAACAGGGCGGACCAGAAGATGATTTCGAGGATGAGGGTTTCGTTCATAGCTATATTCTCGTTTAATAGATGTTGGTTGATTTACTTATTGAAGTCGTTTTTTTAGTGCCTCTTTTTTAGCCGATTCTTTCAGTATGTTTACAAAGTAGAGGGCGTCTGCTTTGTTGGAAGCATCGGAAGGATTGGCCTCGTATCGTTTTACGAAGTTCTCGGCGTGTTCAAACAGGTATTTCCGACAGTCGATATTGAGCATGATACCGTCTTTGTAGTCAGCATAAGATAGTCCGGTCACGTCATTATTCGTTTCAATAGAAGCAATATTTTCCAACTGTATACCAGATAGGTTTATGGT
>OOIG01000822.1_pt1 | contig 24927 bp, 20 predicted proteins | sample 1692091 | NCBI WGS metagenome assembly OOIG01 (sample SAMN06348188, study PRJEB24527) | human gut metagenome | biome: human gut; feature: ankylosing spondylitis patient; material: feces | host: Homo sapiens | place: China | collected 2015-10 | reverse complement strand
TCGGCCGCCACGACTAAAATGGCGTCATCGATGCCCGTGGCTCCGGCGATCATCTGGCGCACGAACTTCTCGTGGCCGGGCACGTCGACGATGCCGACGGAAGCGCCGCCTGGCAAGTCGAGTCGAGCAAAGCCCAGCTCAATGGTGATGCCGCGACGCTTCTCTTCGACCAAGCGGTCGGGGTCGGTGCCGGTGAGCGCTTGCACAAGCGTCGATTTGCCGTGGTCGATGTGGCCCGCGGTGCCAATGACGATAGAGGGTTCGTTGTATTCGTGAGCCATGGGGCGGACTCCTTCTGTCTCCTCGCCGAGGCGAGCGGGGGGCGTTTCGTGCTCAAACAGTCCTGAGCTCGCACGAAGCCACGAAGGTGGCTTCCGACTCGTGCGGAACTGCGCCGCAACGCTCCTCGCTCGCCTCGGCGAGGGGCGTTGGAAGAGTGGCCTAATCCAGTGTTTTGAAATATTCCGCAAGCGCGTCGGCGATGATTCGCTCGTCGCCGGGCAGCAGGCATCGCACGTCGAACAGGGTGCCTTCGTGTTTGGTGCGTGCCAGCACCGGTGCGCCCGCGCGGTTGCCCATGGCGCGCTCGCAGTCGTTCGCGTTGCCGCGCAGGTAATCGATGCGCACGGCGGCGCCGGGAATATCGAGGGTGGGAAGCGACCCGCCGCCGGCCTTTTCGAATTCCTCCACGACCGAGACGCTTGCACAATCGCTCGGAAGGCGCTCTTCGATAACGGCAGCCAGAGCGTCGGCGGCTTCGCGCATTTCTCCCAGCGTCGCATTGAGCATGCGCAGCGTGGGAATGCGTTCGTAGGCGGTGCCGTCGAGATAGAGGCGCAGCGTGGCCTCGAGCGCAGCGAGCGTCATCTTGTCCAGGCGCATGGCGCGTGCGAGCGGGTTTTTCTTCAGACGGTCGATATAGGCTTTCTTGCCCACGATGATACCCGCCTGCGGACCGCCGAGCAGCTTGTCGCCCGAGAATGACACCAAATCGCAGCCGCCCGAAAGCGACTGGCCTACGGTAGGTTCGGCGTCGGGCGCGTTCAAGATGGGCGGCAAAAGGGACCCAGAGCCCAAATCTTCATATACCATCACACGGTCGTGCGCGTCGGCGGCAGCGCGGCGTGCGTTCTCGGCGCGCGCGACGCCCGCCAAATCGCGGGCGGTCACGCTTTCCGAAAAGCCTACGATGCGGTAATTCGAGGTGTGCACCTTTAAAAGCATCGCGGTGTCGCTCGTGATTGCGCGCTCGTAATCGAATACGTGAGTCTTGTTGGTGGCGCCAACTTCCACCATCTTGGCGCCTGAGGTTGCCATGATTTCAGGAATGCGGAACGATCCGCCGATTTCAACGAGTTCGCCGCGCGAAACCACCGCCTCGTGGCCTTTCGCGAATTCGGAAAGCACCATGAGGGTTGCGGCTGCGTTGTTGTTGACGGCCATGGCCGCCTCGGCGCCGGTGAGTGCGCATACAAGCGACTCGATGTGGTCTTGGCGGCTGCCGCGCGCCATGTTCTCGACGCTGTATTCGAGCGTGGAATAGCCGCGCGACACGTCGACAACGGCGTCGAGGGCCTCTTGCGCCAAGGGGCTGCGGCCGATGTTGGTGTGCAGAATGACGCCCGTGGCGTTTACCACGGCGCGAAGCGAGGGGCGGGCGAGCGAGCGCACGCGGCATTCGGCCTCGCGTGCGGCGGCGTGCGAAGTGATGTCGACGTCTTCGCCTCGCAGCAGGCGTTCGCGCATGGCTTGGATGCTCGCGCGCACCGCATCGGTTATGGCGGTTTCGGGAACGCATGCGCGAATGGCGTCGCTCAATTCGACGAGTCCTACGACTTCGTCGACCTTGGGAAGCGCGCGCATGCGCTCATTGAGGCTCTTTTCGGTTGCCATAATTCTCCTTTGCGGCATATATGACAAAGTTCTTATAGGCGAACATTATTCCACTACGTGAATGTGCCCCGATTCGCCCTCTATCACGTGGCCAATTTTTGCGGGCGTGCGGCCGCAGCGTGCCGCGAACTCCTCTTCGAAAGTTGCGGCCGCTTCGGACGGTATGGCGCAGAGCATGCCGCCCGACGTTTGCGGGTCGCATAGCACGGCAGTGGCGTCTTCGCCCATTTGATTGTCGGGCACGTGCAAAAACGGCTGCGCAAAGGATACGGTTGAAACCTCGGTTTTCCCGTACCGCCGGGTATGCAGAAATTGCGGAAATGTAACCTGGTGCGAATACTGCAAGTATTGCTCGTATGAAAGAGGCCTATGGCTTTGCAACAACCCAAATACCGAATACGGGAGGAAATTATAAAAATGAACAGTGAACTTATTTCAAAAGCGAAAGCTGCAAAAACTCCTGAAGAATTGCTGTGTCTTGCAAAAGAAAACGGCGAAGAAATGACACTTGACGGCGCAAAGGCGTATTTTGAGCTTTTGCATCCTAAAGCGGGCGAGCTTGACGATGAGGAGCTCGATAATGTATCGGGCGGCGGATGCTACAATATAGAGGGCAAGCTTATAGTTACCTCGCGCCACTCCTGCGATAAATTTAAATGTACTCAGTGCGGGCGCGACCATAAAAACGGCAACAGGGACGAAACCTGCCTGCGCAACTCCTATTGCCCGAGCTGCTATTATTCTAAATCGGTAGGTGCAATCATGTACTGTGAGAACTATGAAAACAGTAAAAAGTAAGCCTATCGCCCAATATTTATAAAGGAAAGCAGGCTGCCGTTTTTTCGGCAGCCTGCAAGGTTACAGCTATGCACTATGTATTAAATCCGAATATTGCCCTGCGCTCATGGCGGCTGGTGCCCTTTGCCTATTACATAAAGGGCGAGCGCAACGCGCGCGGGCTTAAAAGTGAAGAATTTGACTTTTTATCCGCCTGCGACGGAAAGACCGAGCTGCCGAGCGCTGCGGACAGCCCGCTTGCAGAAAAATTTCTTGCAAACGGCTTTATCCGCATAGCGGAAAACGGCGAAGAGACAGAGCAGTGGAGCAGACCTCGGCTTTGCGATAACCGCTATTTTCCCGCTATGAACTGGATGATAACCGGCAAATGCAATTACAACTGCCTGCACTGCTTTAACGCGGCGGATAATGCGCCGCTGCAAAGCGAATGGACGGCGGAAGAGGCGGAAAAGCTGCTTGACGAGGCGTATGAATGCGGAATAAACGCCTTTACAATAACGGGCGGCGAGCCCATGCTGCACAAAAATTTCTTTGATATTATTGAGGGGATTTATAAACGTAATATGTTTGTGGAGGAAATTAACACAAACGGCTATTACATAACTGCCGACGCTCTTGAAAGGCTTAAGAAAATCGGCTGTATTCCACTTATGAAAATTTCATTTGACGGATTGGGCTTTCACGACTGGATGCGCAACCGCGAAGGCGCTGAGGAAAACGCGCTCAACGCAATAAGGCTTTGCATAGAAAACGGTTTTCCCGTTAAGGTGCAAACAAACGTAAACCGCAAAAACCTTGACTCAATGCTTAAAACCGCCGAGCTGCTTGACAGTATGGGCGTTTCGGAAATGCGTATTATCCGCACAACTGAGGCGCCACGCTGGGTTCAGAACGCGGGCGACGCCGCATTATCGCTTAATGAGTATTATGACGAAGCGATAAAGCTATGGCAGAATTATGCCGCGGGAAAACATAAAATGGTGCTTACCGTGTGGCAGTTCGGCACGCTGTACCCCGTAACGCGGCATTACTCCCTTGCGGCGGTGGGCGCATGCAGCGGCGAATACCGCGACAGTTTGCCCGTGTGCCGAGGAAACCGCGGAATGATAGCCGTAGCGGCAAACGGAAACGTTTTCCCCTGTCACCAGCAATCGGGCTATTACGAGCAGCATAACGATATTCCGGGAAATCTAAAAAAAGAGCCGCTGCGCGAGCTGCTCTCCTGCGGCAGATATTTAGACGAGGTCTGCCTGACGGTGGGCACATTGCGCGAAAAGAACGATAAATGCGGAAAATGTAAATATTTTGAGCACTGCCTTGGCGGCTGCCGTGCTATTGCTTTGGCGCTTACAAACGATAAATTGGGCGTAGACCCCGCAAAGTGTCTTTTTTGGGAACAGGGGTACTACGAGCGCGTAAAAAACACTCTGCCAGATTTTATAAACACCACCACTGCGGAAGATAATTGAATATTAAAAAACGGTCTTGCCGAATTTAAGGGTAAGACCGTTTTGCACTCTGTTGATATTACTGCATATTGTTCTGTATATATTCTACCACGTCGCCGATTGTTTTGAGGTTTTCAATTTCCTCATCGGGAATTTCAACGTCAAATTCATCCTCAATAGACATAAGTAACTCAACTACATCAAGACTGTCAGCGTCAAGTTCTTCGGCTATTTTTGTGTCCATAGTCATTTCATCCGGATCAGCGTCCAACTGTTCTGCCAATATTTCTTTAACTTTCTCAAATACCATAATAAATTGCCTCCTGAAAAATTTAACCGCCGCATTTAAAAAACACAACGGCAATACACTAAACAAATAATATGTTCTTACGGCGCATTTGTCAATATATTTTTATTCTTTTTTTAAAAAAATATTCTAATTAAGGAAAATACAGTTAAAAGGTATTGCAAAGCAGAGCTTTTTAGTTTATAATATAATGCGATTATACATTTATCAACGAAAGGTGGGGAAGAGCGCCGCGGCGCTCCCTTATATGGCTAAAGAAAAACTCGTAAAATCCATAACCTCAATGGAGGAGGATTTTGCAAAATGGTACACAGATGTTGTGCTGAAAGCGGACTTAATTGACTATTCCTCTGTAAAGGGGTGTATGATAATCCGCCCTTACGGCTACGCGATTTGGGAAAATATTCAGCATATTGTTGACGGTATGTTTAAGGAAACAGGGCATGAAAACGTTTATATGCCTATGTTTATACCCGAAAGCCTGCTGCAAAAGGAAAAGGATCACGTTGAGGGCTTTGCGCCCGAGGTTGCGTGGGTAACCCACGGTGGCGATGAAAAGCTTGAAGAAAGGCTTTGTGTGCGCCCGACCTCTGAAACCCTTTTCTGCGACCATTTTAAGAATATCGTTCATTCTTACAGGGATCTGCCGAAATTATATAACCAGTGGTGCAGCGTTGTGCGCTGGGAAAAGACCACCCGCCCGTTTTTGCGTTCACGCGAGTTCCTCTGGCAGGAGGGGCACACCCTGCATGCAACCGCAGAGGAAGCAAAGGAAGAAACAATACGCATGCTCAATGTTTACGCCCGCTTTGCCGAGGAATCGCTTGCTATTCCGGTTGTAAAGGGCGAAAAGACCGCAAAGGAGCGCTTCGCGGGAGCCGAGGCTACATACACAATAGAGGCGCTTATGCACGACGGCAAGGCACTGCAAAGCGGAACCTCGCACTATTTCGGTGATGGCTTTGCCCGCGCTTTCGGAATAGAGTATACCGATAAAAACAACAACCCCGTAACCCCGTTTGAAACCTCTTGGGGTTCTTCCACACGTCTTATAGGCGCTATAATTATGACCCACGGTGATGATAACGGCTTGGTACTGCCACCCGCCATTGCGCCGATACAGGCGGTTTTAATACCGATTGCAACCCACAAGGAGGGCGTGCTTGATAAGGCAAACGAGGTATACGCCCGTATGAGTAAAATTTGCCGCGCCAAAATAGATTTGGGCGAGCAGTCGCCCGGCTGGAAATTTGCCGAATACGAAATGAAGGGTGTTCCGCTGCGCGTGGAATTAGGACCTAAGGATATTGAAAACAATCAGTGCGTTGTTGTTCGCCGCGATAACGGCGAAAAGACGGTTGTAAGCCTTGACGAACTTGAAACAAAAATACCCGAGCTTTTAAAGGCGGTACATGACGGACTTTACAACAGGGCGCTTGAACGCCGCGCGGAAATGACCTTTGAGGCACATAACCTTGAAGAAATAAAGGAAATAGCCGATACAAAGCCCGGATTTATAAAGGCTATGTGGTGCGGTGACCGCGAGTGCGAGGATAAGCTTAAGGAGTACGCGGGAATAACCTCACGTTGTATTCCGTTTGAGCAGGAGCATATTGACGGAAAATGTGTGTGCTGCGGCAAGGAAGCAAAGCATATGCTGTATTGGGGCAAGGCATATTAAATTCGGAATAGGATGAATTATGAGCAGAGCAGCGATTTTTAAGGACAAAACCGCCATAACGGAGAAAATAAGGGAGGCCGCGCGGAGCGTGTTTCCCATAGTCCTTATTGTTGTTTTGCTCTGTTTTTGCGTTTTGCCGGTGGGAACCGATATAATGCTGAGCTTTTTAATAGGCACGGTGTTTGTAATATTGGGAATAGGGCTTTTTTCTCTCGGCGCCGATATTTCAATGGTGCCCATAGGCACAAAGGTGGGCACGGCACTTACCAAAACGCGGCGCTTGGGGCTTATTTTGCCTGTCGCCTTTATTTTAGGCTTTGCGGTTACGGTTGCCGAGCCTGATTTGCAGGTGTTGGCCGCCACGGTGCCGCATATAAACAGCGCCGTGCTGCTTATAACCGTAGGTGTGGGCGTGGGCTTTTTTCTTACCGTGTGTATGCTGCGCATTATAACGGGCATAAACCTGTGCCGCTTGCTTATAGTATTTTATGCGGCGGTGTTTGCGCTTGCCGCCTTTACCGACGCCGATTTTTTAAGCATAGCCTTTGATTCGGGCGGCGTAACCACAGGGCCTATGACCGTGCCGTTTATACTGGCGCTCGGTATAGGCGTTTCAAACATACGAAGTGATAAAAAAGCCGAGGCGGACAGCTTCGGGCTTGTGGCGCTGTGCTCTATAGGACCAATAATAGCGGTAATGCTTTTGGGACTTTTTTATCCCGCGGAAAATGCGGAGGCAGATATTGCCGCCGCGCAGTTTGCCGATACCGCGCACATAGGGAACGAATATTTGCGTTCGCTGCCGCACACCCTGCTTGAAACGGCGGTTTCGCTTTTGCCTATCGCGGCGGTTTTCGTTATATTCAACCTTTTATCCCTAAAGCTTACCCGCCGCAACTTTATAAGAATTTGCTTCGGTATACTTTATACATATGCGGGGCTGGTGCTTTTCTTAACAGGTGTAAACGTAGGCTTTTCACCCCTCGGCACGGTTTTGGGCAGTGAGCTTATGAGCGGCAAGGCGGCGGTTTTCGCCGTGCCGCTGGCTATGGCTTTCGGGTGGTTTATAATATCCGCCGAGCCTGCCGTTGCGGTGCTTGAAAAGCAAATTGAGGAGGTAAGCGCGGGTGCTATTCCCGGTAAAGCCATAAAATTAAGCCTTTCGCTTGCCGTTTCCGTTGCAATGGGAATTTCAATGATAAGGGTAATAACCGGCATTTCGGTGCTTTGGTTTTTACTGCCGGGCTATGCAATTGCTTTAATTCTTTCGTTTTTTGTGCCTGATATTTACACGGCTATCGCCTTTGACTCGGGCGGTGTGGCTTCGGGCCCTATGACGGCTACATTTATGCTGCAATTCTTTATAGGCGCGGCTGCTACTACGGGCGGCAATATATTAAGTGACGCTTTCGGCGTGGTGGCAATGGTGGCAATGGTGCCGCTTATATCCATTCAGGCGGTGGGGCTTATATATAAAAAGCGCGAAGAGGTTACGGAGGAAACGCGCGAGGAATACGGCGACTTCGATATTGTTGAGCTTTGGGAGGGATAAGAAATATGAATTATATTATTTCTGTTTGCCGCCCCGAGGCTGCGGCGGTTTTCGGCGATATTTGCTCGGAGCTGTGCTTACCGTTGAGCATTAAGCTGTACGGCAGGGGAACGGCGGTTCAAAGTATGCTTGATATTCTGGGAATAGAAAGCACCGAGAAACGCGTGTTTATAACCGTTGCCAACAGAGAAAAAACCAAAAGACTTATAAAAGAGCAGCGAAACCGTATGTTTATAGGCGTACCCGGGCACGGAATAACGGTTGCCGTGCCGATAAAAAGCGTGGGAGGGGGAAAAACCTTGGAATTTTTAAGCGGCGTGAATGCGGAAAAATATACTCCGCAAATGTCTTACAATTATGAGCTTATTGTGGCAATAGCGAACGAGGGAAGAACCGACCTTGTTATGAACGCCGCGAGAGCCGCGGGTGCGGCGGGCGGCACCGTGCTGCACGGCAAAGGCACGGGCGGTAAGGCAGAAAAGGCTTTTTACAATGTTTCAATAGCCGATGAAAAGGAAGTTATTTTAATAGTTTCAAGGGCTGCGCATAAATCCGATATTATGCGCGCGATAATTGAAAACGCGGGACCCTCTACCGAGGCGGGCGCGATAGTTTTTTCGCTGCCTGCAAGCGAGGTTGCGGGGTTCGGAATGTTTGAAGATGCAAGCGGTGAGGAAAAATGAGTTACCTTATAAATCCTAAGGCGTTTTCCGCCGTTTTTACGGTGCCCGCCGCCGTTGCGGACAAGCACCTAAAGCTTGCGCGCGGCGAGCATATAAAGGTGCTGCTTTATATTATGCGTAATATGTCGGTAAACCCGAATAACGCCGAGATAGCCGCTGCCACGGGGCTTTCGGAATATGATGTGGCGGAGGCGCTGCTTTACTGGGAGGGTGCGGGAATACTTATGCCCGACGGAAAGCCCGCAGAAAAAGCGGAAGTGAAAGCCCCCGCCGTAAAGCAAAATGCCAAGCCCGACCGCGCGGACGTTGCGCGGCGCGGCGCTGAGGATGAAAAAATACGTTACCTGCTTACCGAAACGCAAATGAAGCTCGGCAGAAATTTAAAATCAAACGAAAGCTCTACCCTTGTATGGCTTTATGACGATTTGGGGCTTGACGTTTCGCTTATACTTATGATTGTGCAGTATGCCGCAGCGCACGGCAAGGCGCGAATCGGCTTTATTGAATCCACCGCGACCGACTGGGTAAACCGCGGGATAAGCACAATAGCCGCCGCCGACAAAGAGCTTAACCAAATGGCTATGAGCGAGCAGGCGTGGGGCATAGTTTGCTCCGCTTTCGGGTTTGGAAAGCGAAAACCCAGCAAAAACGAATTAAAGCTTTCGCTTATGTGGGTGGATGAGTGGAAAATGTCCCGCGAGATGCTCATGGCGGCATATAACGCCTGTGTGGACGGGATTTCAAAATTTGATATGAAATATGTTTCCAAAATATTGGAAAACTGGCATGAAAAGGGCTACAAAACGCCCGATGATATTGAAGAAAAGAAAAACAGCGGCGGAGAAAAGGAAAGCTTTGCCGCATATGATATAGACCTTTTTGAAAAAATGCTTAACAGCGACTGAGGGTAATACGGAATGATTATTAAAGAGGATATATACAAAAAAGCGTTTGAGGCTAAGAAAAACGCGCTGAACGAAAAAAAGGCGCTGCGCAGCTCGGCAATTGCGGCGGCATATAATGCTGAACCTCGGCTTACCGAAATTGACCGCTCGTTATCGGCTATAGGTGCGTCACTCGCCATTGCCGCGCTGTCGAGCGGGGACGTTACCGACCTTAAAAAGCAATCCGAGGCACTCTCACGCGAAAAACGAGTGCTGCTTGATAAATTCGGGGTGCAGGATATAAGGTACGATTGCCCGCTCTGCTCAGATACGGGCTATGTCGGCGGTAAGATATGCAACTGCGTAAAGCACTTGGTGTCAGCGTTTATTGCCGAAGAAATGAGCGAGGAAATGCCGCTCGGCACATCCCGCTTTGATAATTTTGACCTTAAATATTATCCCGATAAGGATACAAAAGAGGGCAACCCACGCCGCAGAATGACGGCTATATTAAAGGTCTGCCGCGAATACGCGCTTAAATTTGACCCGAAAACCTCGGGTAATCTTTTATTTATGGGCAGCGCGGGGCTTGGCAAAACCCACCTGACCTTAGCGCTTGCAGGCGAGGTTATAGAAAGGGGCTTTATTCCGGTTTACGGTGCGGCGGAAAATCTTTTTTCGCAAATAGAAAAGGAAAAATTTACCGGTGAAAACCGCGGTGCATACGACGCCATGATAAAAAGCGACCTGCTTGTAATAGACGACTTGGGTGCGGAAATGGCAACCCCATTTTCAAAATCGGCGCTTTACAATCTTGTGAATACCCGCCTGCTTGCGAATCGTCCCATGATAATAAATACCAACCTTACAATGAAGGAAATCGAAACGCGCTATACGCCGAGAATATCCTCGCGGCTTATAGGCAGCTTTGACGCGTATAAATTTATAGGCCCCGATATACGGCAGCAAAAGGCTGTTGAAAAAATGGGGAAATAAGGGGTAATAACTTTTGGAAATAAAAAAATATGCCGCAGGAGAATATGACGTTGCGGTTATAGGTGGGGGTCACGCCGGAATTGAGGCGGCTCTCGCAGCGGCGCGGCTCGGCTGCAAAGCAATTATGTTTACAATAAGCGTTGACTGGATAGGCAATATGCCCTGCAACCCATCAATCGGCGGCACGGCAAAGGGTCACCTTGTAAGGGAAATTGACGCACTGGGCGGCGAAATGGGCAAGGCGGCTGATAAAAACACGTTGCAAAGCCGTATGCTCAACCGCGGCAAAGGCCCTGCGGTGCACTCTCTGCGCGCACAGATTGACCGCCGCGCTTACAGCGGCTATATGAAGCACACGGTTGAATTACAGGAAAATCTTGACGTTAAGCAGTGCGAGATAACCGATATATATTCAGATAACGGCATATGGCACTGCATAACAAAGCTGGGCGCGGATTTTTCCTGCCGCACGGTAATTCTTGCAACGGGAACGTTTCTTGCGGGCAGGGTATATGTGGGCGAGGTAAACTACCCGTCGGGTCCCGACGGAAATTTCCCCGCGACCGATTTAAGCTTTGCGCTTAAAAAGCTGGGGCTTCCGCTGCGCCGCTTTAAAACGGGAACGCCCGCGCGCGTGCTTAAAAGCAGTATTGATTTTTCAAACACCGAGGTGCAGGAGGGCGACGAAACGGTTACACCTTTTAGCTTTTCAACCGATACCCCGCCCGAAAACACCGTTGTTTGCCATATGGCGTATACCAACGACGAAACAAAGCGGGTAATACTTGAAAATATAAACCGCTCGCCGCTGTATGCGGGCGTTATCGAGGGGGTAGGTCCGCGCTACTGCCCGAGTATCGAGGATAAAATTGTCCGCTTTGCGGATAAAAAGCGCCACCAGTTTTTCATTGAGCCGTGCGGCGCCGAAACCGAGGAAATGTATTTGCAGGGGCTTTCCTCATCACTTCCGGAAGAGGTGCAGACTGCGCTTTACAAAACCGTTCCCTGCCTTAAAAACGTTAAAATAATACGCAACGCCTACGCTATTGAATATGATTGCATAGACCCGCTTGCAATGCGCGCAACGCTTGAAATGAAGAATTACCCCGGGCTTTACGGCGCGGGGCAGTTTAACGGTTCTTCGGGCTATGAAGAAGCGGCGGCACAGGGGCTTGTTGCGGGAATAAACGCGGCGCTAAAGGTCAAGGGCAATAAGCCGCTTGTGCTTTCGCGTGCATCCTCTTATATAGGAACGCTGATTGATGACCTTGTAACCAAGGGCTGCTCAGACCCCTACCGTATGATGACCTCGCGCAGCGAATACAGGCTGCTTTTGCGGCAGGATAACGCCGATGAGCGCTTAATGCCGATAGGGCACAAATTGGGGCTTATAAGTGATGATACATATTCCGCCTATTTAAAGCGCGAGGAGCAGAAAAATGCGGAAATAGGGCGCTTAAACACGGTGTTTTTAGCACCCGGTGAAGAAATAAACGCTCTGCTTGAAAGCGCTGGCACAGCGCCGCTTAGTACGGGTATACGCCTGTCCGAGCTGATAAAGCGCCCGCAGGTAAGCTATGATATGTTAGCTCCGTTTGATAAGGAAAGACCCCCTCTTTCGCACAGCGTGCGTGAAAAGGTTGAGGTGGAAATAAAGTACGAGGGCTACATAGCGCGGCAAAAGGCGCAGGTAAATGAAATGCTGCGGCTTGAGGGAAAGAAAATTCCCGAAAATATAGACTATAACGACGTTTACGGCTTGCGGCTTGAGGCGCGTGAAAAGCTCGATAAGGTGCGCCCGGCGGATATAGGTCAGGCTTCGCGCATTTCGGGGGTAAGCCCGGCGGACGTTTCGGTGCTGCTTATATATCTTTCAAAATAAGGGGTTTTAATTTATGTTGAAAAAGGGTAAGCTTTATATAATAGGGGATAGCTACTCAACCTTTGAGGGCTGCATACCCGAGGGTTTTGCCGCATGGTATTATTCGGGCGGAACAGACGCTACCGACGTCACCGAAAAAACCGAAACATGGTGGCATATGTTAATAAGCAAAACGGGCATGCCGCTGCTTTTAAACAACAGCTGGTCGGGCACTACAATATGCAACACCACATACGACGGCGCGTACTGCCCCGATACCTCGTTTATAGGCAGGTTTGATAAAGCGGCGGCGGAGCTTGCAAAAAATCCGCCCGAGGTGCTCATTATCTTCGGCGGCACAAACGACAGCTGGTCGGGCGCCCCAGTGGGAAGTATACAGTGGGAGAACTGGACAGACGAGGATTTAAAAAAGGTGCTGCCCGCGTTTTGCTATTTGCTTTGCAGGGTAAAAGAAGTGCTGCCGAAAACGCAGACGGCGGTAATAATAAATACCGAGCTAAACCCTGAAATTGAAAACGGAATGACAGCCGCCTGTGAAAAGCGGGGAACGGAATATATTAAGCTTGAAAATATAAGCAAGCAGAACGGTCACCCCGATAAAGAGGGTATGAAGCAGATATGCAGTCAGGTTTTAAGCCATTTTTCCTAGGAGTAATGTATGTTAAGACTTTTACGCCTTTTAAAAAATTATAAAAAGGAATGTATATTAGGGCCGCTCATTAAGCTTATAGAGGTTGTTTTTGAGCTTACCGTGCCGCTTGTTGTGGCGAAAATAATCGATAACGGCATAACGGCGGGGGATAAGCCCTATATTTTAAAAATGTGCGGCGTGCTGGCGCTTTTTGCGGTAGGTGGGCTTTTGTGCGCAATAGTGGCGCAGTATTTTTCGGCAAAGGCGGCGGTGGGCTTTGCGACCGATATTCGAAGTAAGTTATTTTCGCATATAGAAAAGCTCTCGTTTTCGCAGCTTGATTCGCTCGGCGCGTCAACCCTTATAACAAGGCTCACGGGGGATATTAACCAGGTGCAGACGGGTACAAACCTTACTCTGCGCCTTGTTTTGCGTTCGCCTTTCGTAGTTTTCGGCGCGGTTATAATGGCGTTTACCGTAGACCCCGGCTCGGCGGTGGTATTCACTGTTGCCGTGCCTGTGCTGGCGGCGGTTGTGTTTGCGGTAATGCTTGTTTGTATTCCGCTGTATAAAAAGGTGCAGCAGCGGCTGGACGGTTTACTCGGCAAAACTCGCGAAAACCTGCTCGGCACGCGCGTTATAAGGGCGTTTTGCAAGGAAAACGAGGAAATTTCCGATTTTGATACCAAAAATGAGCTTTTGAACAATATGCAGATAAAGGTCGGAAAAATATCGGCAATCATGAATCCCGCAACCTTTGCGCTTGTAAATTTCGCGGTTATAGCGCTTATATACACAGGCGCTCTGCGCGTGGGCTCCGGCAAAATGAGCGGCGGCGATGTGGTAGCACAGTATAACTATATGTCGCAGATTTTAATTGAACTTATAAAGCTTGCAAGCCTTATTATCAGCGTTACAAAATCGGTAGCCTGCGGCAACCGTATTCAGGCGGTGCTTGATATTAAGCCCGAAATGCAATCGGGTACTGTGACCGATGGCGAAAAGCAGGACTGCTCGGTAGAGTTTAAAAACGCTACACTTTCCTACGGCAGCGGCGAAAGCGCGCTTGACAGCATAAATTTAAGGCTTGAACGCGGCAAGAACTACGGAATAATAGGGTCAACAGGCTCGGGCAAAACCTCGCTTATAAACCTTATTCCGAGGTTTTATGATGTTACGGACGGCAGCGTTTGGGTTGACGGGCAGGACGTAAGGGATTACGATATTAACGCGCTGCGCGCAAAAATAGGCGTTGTGCCGCAGAAAAAGGTGCTTTTTAAGGGCAGCATAAGGGATAATATTTTAATGGGCAACGAAAACGCGACCGACGAGGAAATTTGGCAGGCGCTGACCGCCGCGCAGGCGAAAAATATGGTTGAAGAAAAGCAAGGTCAGCTTGATTACGAGCTTGAGCAGGACGGCAGAAATCTATCGGGCGGGCAAAAGCAAAGGCTTACCATTGCGCGCGCGCTTGTGCGCCGCCCCGAAATTTTAATACTTGATGACGCTTCAAGCGCCCTTGACTACGCTACAAGCGCCGCTTTGGATACAGCGCTGCGCTCACTTGAATTTAAACCCACCGTAATAACCGTTTCGCAGCGCGTTTCGGCTATCAGGGGAGCCGATATGATAATAGTGCTTGACGAGGGGCATATAGCGGGCACGGGCACTGATAAAGAGCTCAGAGAAAATTGCGAGGTATATAGGGAAATATGCGCGTCCCAGCCTGACGGGGAGGCAGAGCAATGAAAAACAAATCTGTTTTAATGCGGGTTGTGGCTGATATCGGGCGGTCAAGAGCGCTTATAGCGGTTTCGCTGCTGCTCTCTGCCGCAAGCGTGGTGTTTAACCTGTATATTCCAGTGCTGGCGGGCGACGCAATTGACGGAATGACGGGCGGCAAGATGGATATGGCGGTAATTACGCCCGCGCTTACTAAAATTTTCATCTGCGCGGCGGCGGGCGGCGTTTTACAGTGGATAATGAGCATTATCAATAATAAAATTGCATACGACACCGTTAAAAACATTCGCAGCCGCGCGTTCAGCCATATACAAAGGCTGCCCGTGGCGTATATCGACAGACACCCCTACGGCGATATTGTAAGCCGCGTTATAGCCGATGCCGAGCAATTTGCCGACGGACTTATTTTAGGCTTTTCGCAGCTTTTTACGGGCGTTATAACAATAGCCGTAACGCTTATCTTTATGCTGACGATTTCCCCCGTAATAACACTTATTGTGGTGGTACTCACGCCCATTTCGCTTTTCACCGCGCGGTATATTGCAAAAAGCACCTACGATATGTTTAAAAAGCAGAGTGAAACACGCGGCGAGCAGACCGCGCTTATAAATGAGATGATTCAGAACCAAAAAACCGTTCAGGCGTTTTCCTATGAAAAAAGGGCGAATGAAAGGTTCGGCGAGGTAAACGAGCGGTTAAGAAAATATTCGCTGCGTGCGGTATTCTTTTCATCCCTTACTAACCCCACAACACGGTTTATAAACAACCTTATATACGCGGCGGTGGGGCTTTCGCGCGGATTTTTCGCAATAAAGGGTATGCTCACCGTAGGCGGCTTTGCCAGCTTTTTAGCCTACTCAAACCAGTATACAAAGCCTTTTAACGAAATATCGGGCGTTGTAACCGAGCTGCAAAACGCACTCGCCTGCGCGGCACGGCTTTTTGAGCTGATTGATGAAAAGCCTGAAATTTCGGACGAGGGGAACACAGAGCTTGAGAACCCGCGCGGAGACGTTTCGTTTAATGATGTTGCTTTTTCTTATAATAAAGATAAAAAGTTTATAAGCGGCTTTGATTTTTCAGCCCCTGCGGGCAAAAAAATAGCCGTGGTAGGCCCCACGGGGTGCGGCAAAACCACGCTTATAAATCTGCTTTTAAGGTTTTACGATGTTGACGGCGGCTCAATCACCGTGGACGGAACGGACATAAGAGACATTACCCGCCGCAGCCTGCGCGAGCATTTCGGAATGGTCTTGCAGGATACCTGGATTAAAAACGGCACGGTGCGGGAAAACATTGCCTTCGGTAAAGCGGACGCGACCGATGAGGAAATCATAGCCGCGGCAAAGGCGGCGCGCGCGCACGGGTTTATTAAAAGGCTTGAGAAAGGCTATGATACCGTTATTGCGGACGATGACGGATTGTCGGAGGGCGAACGCCAGCTTTTGTGCATAGCGCGCGTAATGCTTTTAAAGCCGCCCATGCTCATACTTGACGAGGCTACATCTTCAATAGATACCCGCACCGAAATAAAGGTGCAGGACGCATTTACGCGGCTTTTGGAGGGCAAGACCTCATTTGTTGTGGCGCACAGGCTTTCAACCATACGCGACGCCGACTGCATACTCGTTATGAAGGATGGCAGGGTTTACGAGCAGGGCAGGCATGAGGAGCTGCTCAAAAAGAACGGCTTTTACGCGGAATTATATAACAGCCAGTTTGCGCATAAAAATATATAGACAGTGTTTTATGGGGGTTGAGGTAATGAAAAAACCGTTGATTTTGGCATTTAGTGTTTTTATATCTCTATTGCTTTGCGGCTGCACGACATACTGCTATGAAGATACCGTGAGCGATATGGAAATTATGTACGGCAGCTATTTTATGTTCTTTTTAAAATACAATCCCGACGGCGCGGCGGTATCATATTATACATGGGACGGCGACCCTGAAAAGACCGATATAGTGATTCCCGAAAAATACGGCAAGCAAAAGATAAAGTGCCTCGGCGGTTATTTTGGCAGAGGTTTACCTTCGCCATTTTTTATTGATTGCAGCTCCTATCTCGGTATAAAGAGCGATGTGGACGAAACGGTAGGAAGCCTGACTGGCTCAATGGATCCGTCAATGATTGAGCCGGGTACAAAGGTTGTATATACCGATTTCACTATACATTTAAGTAAATATATTGAGAAAATTTATGCCCGTGTGGACGCAACAGTGTATACGGTTGACGGAGAGAAAACCGCGTATTGCCCGCGGGTTAGCATTATTTGCGATGAGGATAACAAGACCTTTTATTCAAAGGACGGAAAGCTGTATTACCGACAGGACGATACACTTGCGGACGGTTTCCTTTACGCTGAAAATCAATGAGGCTGCATATTGCGACAAAAAAAACTCCAACCTGCTTTGATTTACACCAAATCAGGTTGGAGTTTTTTAATTACGAATTTCGCATTTGTTTATCAAGCCCTGCTTTTACAAGTCCCATAAACAGCGGGTGCGCTTTGTTCGGGCGGGATTTAAACTCGGGGTGGAACTGAACGCCCACATAAAAATCGTTTTCGGGCACCTCTACCGTTTCCACAATATGATTATCGGGCGAAGTACCGCTTATAACAAGCCCCTTTGCGGTCATATCGCTGCGGTAGTCGTTGTTGAACTCATAACGGTGGCGGTGGCGCTCCTTAATTTCATCCGCCTTGTAGCACTCAGCCATTTTAGTGCCTGCCGCTATTTTGCAGGGGTACGCGCCTAAGCGCATTGTGCCGCCCTTGTTTATCTCGCTGTTCTGGTCGGGCATAAAGTCTATAACCTTGTGGTTGGAGTTTTCGTCAAACTCGCCCGAGTTAGCGTCGTTAAGCCCCAAAACGCTTCTTGCAAATTCAATTACGGCTATCTGCATACCAAGGCAGATGCCGAGGTAGGGCACATTATGCGTTCTGGCATAGCGCGCGGTGGAAATCATACCCTCAATTCCGCGGTTGCCGAAACCGCCGGGAACTAAAATTCCGTCACAGCCGGCAAGTGTCTCGGCGGCATTTTTATCGTTTACGGTTTCGGAATCTATCCATTTAATCTGTACTCTCGCGCCGTAAACATAGCCCGCGTGGCGCAAAGCCTCGGCTACCGATAAATACGCGTCGTGCAGCTGAACATATTTACCCACAAGACCTATTGTAACCTTTTTGTTTCGGTTTTTAATGCGTTCGAGCATTTCGTTCCAGTCGGTCAAATCGGGCTCAACTGTGTTTATGCCGAGTTCACGGCAGACTATATCGGAAAAATGATTTTTTTCAAGCATTATGGGCGCTTCATAAAGCACGGGGATAGTCATATTTTCAATAACGCAATCGGGCTTTACATTGCAGAAAAGGGAAATTTTCTTGAATATATTATCTTCAAGCGGTTCATCGCAGCGCAGCACTATAATATTCGGGTTAATGCCCATGCCCTGCAATTCCTTAACCGAGTGCTGGGTAGGTTTGGTTTTATGCTCGTCTGACCCGCGCAGGAAAGGCACTAAGGTAACGTGAATGTAAAGCGAGTTTTCTCTGCCCACTTCAAGACCAACCTGACGTATAGCCTCTAAAAACGGCTGACTTTCAATATCGCCCGTGGTGCCGCCTATTTCGGTTATAACCACATCGGCGTTGGTCTTTTTACCAACGGAATAAATGAACTCTTTAATTTCGTTTGTAATATGCGGAATTACCTGCACGGTTTCGCCCAAATATTCGCCGCGGCGCTCCTTATTTAAGACATTCCAGTATACCTTGCCCGTTGTAAGGTTTGAGTATTTGTTTAAGTCCTCGTCTATAAATCTTTCATAGTGCCCGAGGTCAAGGTCGGTTTCGGCGCCGTCCTCTGTAACGTAAACCTCGCCGTGCTGATAGGGGCTCATGGTGCCGGGGTCAACATTTATATAGGGGTCGAGCTTCTGCGCCGCCACCTTTAGCCCGCGCGCCTTTAAAAGTCTGCCGAGACTGGCGGCGGTAATGCCCTTGCCAAGCCCCGATACAACGCCGCCCGTTACAAAAATATACTTTGTTTTTTTAACCGTACCTTCCATTTTCCCTTGCCTCTTTCTAATTTTCGTATGTTCTTATTATATTTTCCGCTATTTCACCGCGCGTTGCGCAGTTATCCATAGCGGTTTTTTCTATGTATTTGTGTGCTTCCTCTTCGCTCATATTATAGCGGTCTATAAGCAGCCACTTTGCACGGTTTACAAGCCTTATTTCCTTCATCTTGGATTCAAGCTTTACCGCCCGCTTTTCAAAAGCCGATAAGCGGTTGTGCGTTGCCGCGGCAAGACGTATGGCGCTTGTAATGCTCTGCCTTGTGCCCGGGCGAGGGAAGGTTAAAACACCGTAATCCTCAACCTTGTAGCTTACCTGCTCAAGCAGCTCCGCCTTAACAAAAAGTATAACTCCCACGGAGCTGTCGGTACAAAGTGCCTCAGCAAACTCCAGCCCGAAATCATCGGGCAGGGGGGCGTTTATTATAACCAAATCAAACCGGTATTCAAGCTGCCGCCGCTTTGCCTCGGCAATGCTTACAGCATTAGCCACGGGTGAAAACCGCAGCCGTGACAGTATATCCTGCAAGTAATCGGCAGCCTTTTGAGAGGAGGAAACTATAAGCGCGCTGAGAGTTGCTTTATCGCGGTACACCCGTTATTTCCCCCCTTTTAAATGCTTTCAGCGTAGCCCTCCGGCAAAACGCGTTTTATAAACTCGCTGTTTTTTGCAATGTTGCGTGCCTTTTCAACCGTATCGGGTAAATTTGCAAGCGTATCGGTAATGCTGCCGTCGGCTGTAAACAAATTGCAGTTGCAGGGCGCTGCGGGCTTTAATTTTCGCTTTATTCCGTCAAGCCCCGCGTAAATTATAAGGGCATATGCAATGTATGGGTTAGCCGCCGGGTCGGGCGAGCGCAGCTCTATGCGGCGGTTGCTTTCGTTTTTAACTGCGGGTATGCGTATTAGCTGCGAGCGGTTCTCGGGTGACCATGTAACGTATTTCGGCGCTTTCTTTTCACCGAGGCGCTTATATGAGGCTGCTACGGGGTTTAAAAACGCCGTCATTTCAACGGTATGCTCAAGCACGCCCGCCATAAAGCTATCGGTCACGTCCTCGCCGCTTTCCGCTTTAACAGAGACATTTATGTGCAGCCCGTTTCCGCTCTCGTGCATTAGGGGTTTGGGCGAAAAATCGGCAAAAAGTCCGTTTCTGCGGGCAATTGTCTGAACGACGGATTTAAAGGTTACTGCATTATCGGCGGCGTTAAGCGGCGTGCTGTATCTGAAATCTATTTCATTCTGCCCGGGACCCTCCTCATGGTGAGAGCTTTCGGGGGAAATACCCATTTCAAGCAGATTAAAGCATATCTCGCGACGGACGTTTTCGCCCTTATCATCGGGCGCTATATCCATATATCCCGCTTTATCAAACGGAGTGTCGGTCGGCTCGCCGTTATCATCAAGATTAAACAGGTAAAATTCAAATTCCGCGCCGAAAAAACAGGAAATACCGGCTTGCTTTGCTTTTTGGGCCGCCTGCATTAAAATATATCTGCCGTCCTTTTCAAAGCGCGTGCCGTCGGGGTATTTAATATCGCAGAACATTCTTACAACCCTGCCGTTGGACGGTCTCCACGGCAAAACCGAAAGGGTAGAGGGGTCGGGGTGTAAAAATAAATCCGATTTCACCACATCACCGAAGCCTGCCACCGCAGACGCGTCAAAGGATACGCCGTAGGTAAAGGCGCGCTTTAATTCAGACGGCATTATTGAAATATTTTTCTGCCTGCCGTGAATATCGCAGAAAGCAAGGCGTATAAACTTTACGTCCTCTTCCTCAACAAAGGTCATAACCTCATCATAAGAATACATTGCCGTTCCTCCCTGTAATTTTAAATTTAAAACGGTGCCCGCCGATGCCTTAAAGGGGACAAAAGCCCCCTGACATCACCGAACACCGTTGCTCCGTGTCATATAAATAACATACGATTATTATAATATTTCATTGCGGCATTGTCAAGTATTCCGTTTTCAAATATTTTCTGAAATTCGACCTGTTTCTAGCTTATTTTTTGTGTTCTTTGAGCAATATGCTAATTTATTTAAGTTATTTTTAATTTTACTTTATAAAATTTTGTAAAAAGCGTGAGATACGTTAAAATGTGCTTTGTTGAAAATTTTGCTTGACAAGTGAAATTCACGGCGTTATAATAAGCGCAATGAAACGGCAATGACGTCGGTAATTCAGTTTACCTGTCTGCCGTTTCTTTATTTTTGTAAATACGGTATTAAAAGGCGGCAACGGCGTCGCAAAAGGGATTTTATCTACCTCGTTCCCTTTTATACACGCCGCTGCCGCCTTTTATTATCACAAATTTTGAAAGGAACGATCGGTTATGAGTTCAATCAATGAAATTTTTGCAAGCAACGTATTTAATGACAGCGTAATGCAGCAGCGCCTGCCCAAGGAAACATACAAGGCGCTCCAGCGCACCATAAAGGACGGTCGTTCCCTTGACCCGAACGCCGCAACCGTAGTTGCAAACGCTATGAAGGACTGGGCAATTGAAAAGGGCGCTACCCACTTCACCCACTGGTTCCAGCCACTTTCGGGTTTATCCGCCGAAAAGCACGACAGCTTTATTTCGCCCACTAAGGACGGCAAGGTTATAATGGAGTTTTCCGGCAAGGAGTTAATTCAGGGCGAGCCGGACGCTTCCTCTTTCCCGTCGGGCGGTCTTCGTGCTACCTTTGAGGCAAGGGGCTACACCGCGTGGGATCCGACCTCATATGCCTTTATTAAGGACGGGGTGCTTTGTATTCCTACCGCGTTCTGCTCCTACGGCGGCGAGGCGCTTGATAAAAAAACACCTTTGCTCCGCAGTATGCAGGCAATAAACAAGCAGGCGTTAAGAGTATTAAAGCTATTCGGAAAAACAGACGTTAAGTCGGTTAAAACCACGGTAGGCCCCGAGCAGGAATATTTCCTTATAGACGAGGACGTTTACAACAAGCGCAAGGACCTTATATATACGGGGCGTACCCTTTTCGGTGCAAAGCCGCCTAAGGGGCAGGAGCTTGAGGATCACTATTTCGGAATTATAAAGCCGCGCGTTCAGGCATTTATGAAAGAGCTGAACGACGAGTTGTGGAAGCTGGGTATTCTTGCAAAAACCGAGCACAACGAGGTTGCGCCCGCACAGCACGAATTAGCGCCGATATTCACCACAACCAACATTGCGGCGGATCACAACCAGCTGACAATGGAAATTATGCAGAAAGTGGCTAAAAAGCACCATATGGTGTGCCTGCTGCACGAAAAGCCCTTTGCGGGAGTAAACGGCAGCGGCAAGCACAACAACTGGTCGCTTACAACTGATACGGGCGTAAACCTTTTAAACCCGGGCGACACTCCGTATGAAAACGCACAGTTTTTAACCTTCCTTTGCGCGGTTATTAAGGCGGTAGACGAATACCAGGATATGTTAAGAGTATCGGTAGCCTCCGCCGGAAACGACCACAGACTCGGCGCTAACGAAGCGCCCCCCGCAGTAGTTTCAATGTTCCTCGGTACTGAGCTTACCGACGTTTTAAAGGCGATTGAAAATGATGAACCATACGGCGGCAAGGAAAAGGAAATTCTTAAAATAGGCGTACATACGCTGCCTAAGTTCCCCAAAGACACTACCGACCGCAACAGAACCTCGCCCTTTGCGTTTACGGGCAACAAGTTTGAGTTCCGTATGCTCGGTTCTTCTTCGTCCGTTTCCTGCACAAACGTTGTGCTTAACACCGCGGTTGCAGAGGAGTTAAAGCAGTTTGCCGATGAGCTTGAGGGCGCGGCAAACTTTGAAGAGGCTTTGCACGAGCTTATAAAGAAAACTGTTACCGACCACAAGCGCATTATATTCAACGGCAACGGCTATGATGACGCATGGATTGCCGAGGCTGAAAAACGCGGACTTTTGAACCTGCGTTCAACACCAGAGTGCCTGCCGTATTCTCTGCACGAAAAGAATATGAAGCTCTTCATTTCGCACAAGGTTTATTCCGAGCCCGAAATGCGGGCAAGATACGAAATTCTTTCGGAAAACTACTGCAAAATAATCAACATTGAAGCGCTTACAATGATTGATATGGCGAAAAAGGATATTTTACCTGCGGTAAGCAAATATTCGCACGAATTATCCGATACGGTCATTGCAAAGGCAGCCTGCGGCGATATAGAGTCAGGCTATGAAAAAGAGCTTTTGGCTAAGGTAAGCAAGCTTAACACAGCGGCGTACAAAAAGACCGAAAAATTGGAGCAGGCGGTATTAAAAGCTAAGGAAATAAGCGAAACGCAGGAGCTTTCAATGTATTATAAGGACGCGGTTTTCGCCGCTATGAGCGAGCTTAGGATTACCGTAGACGAGCTTGAAACTATGGTTCCGGCTGATATCTGGCCGTATCCTTCCTACGGCGATATGCTTTTCAGCGTAAAATAAAAAGAAATTTTAAAGATTTTAAGGGATGATTTTTTATGAGTCAAGCAATATATGACGCTATACACAGCGAAGTATACGGCGTGTGGTTTTTAATCGGCGCGGCGTTGGTATTCTGGATGCAGGCGGGCTTTGCAATGGTAGAGACGGGCTTTACCAGAGCAAAGAACGCCGGAAATATACTGATGAAGAACCTTATGGACTTCTGCATCGGTACGGTAATGTTTATTCTTATCGGTTTCGGTCTTTTCCTCGGGGAAGACCTTGTGGGAATTATAGGTAAACCGGGATTTGATATTTTCACCGATTACGCGCATTTTGACTGGGCAAACTTTGTTTTCAACCTTGTGTTCTGCGCTACCACCGCAACGATAGTTTCGGGGTCTATGGCGGAAAGAACGAAATTCCTTTCCTACTGCGTTTATTCGGCGGTTATCTCGGCGGTTATTTACCCTGTTGAGGCTCACTGGACCTGGGGCGGCGGCTGGCTTGCACAACTCGGATTCCACGATTTTGCAGGTTCAAACTGCATACATATGGTCGGCGGTATATGCGCGCTGATAGGCGCGGAAATGGTCGGCCCGCGTATAGGCAAATTTAACCGTGACAAAAACGGCAAGGTTAAAAAGGTAAACGCTTTCCCCGGTCATAATCTTCCGATAGGCTGCCTCGGCGTCTTCATTCTCTGGCTCGGCTGGTATGGCTTTAACGGCGCGGCGGCTACCTCAATTGACGAAATGGGCTCGATATTCGTTACCACCACAATTGCTCCGTCGGTTGCAACGGTTGTTGCTATGATATTCACCTGGGTTAAATACGGCAAGCCAGATGTTTCAATGTGCTTAAACGCTTCTCTTGCGGGTCTTGTTGCAATCACCGCCCCGTGCGATGTGTGCGACGCGTTCGGCGCAATAGTAATAGGCGCGGTTTCGGGGCTTTTGGTTGTATTCGGCGTTTGGTTCCTTGATTACAAGCTCCATGTAGACGACCCCGTGGGCGCGGTTGCGGTTCACTTCTGCAACGGTATTTGGGGAACGATTTCTGTCGGCTTGTTCGCCACCAAGTCCGCTCCCGCATTTGCCCGCGGCATAGGCGACGGCGTAAACTTCGGCGCTAACCAAATTGCGGGCGAAGGTCTTTTCTACGGCGGCGGCTTTAAGCAATTGGGTCTTCAATTGCTCGGTATGTTCACAACAGCTGCATGGACAGCCGTTACAATCACTCTTTCGTTCCTTGTAATAAAGAAGATACTCGGTCTGCGTGTTTCGCGTGAAGAAGAAATGGAAGGACTGGATGTTAAGGAGCATGGCTTGCAAAGCGCTTACGGCGGAATCGCAATGCTTCCCGAGTATATAGACGAAGGCGAGGAAACCACTGCGGTCACGGGCGATACGCCTGTCGCCGAGGCGGTTGAGGTTAAAGAAATGCCAAAGGTCGCGGCGGATGTGCCTGCAAAGGCAGACGGACAAAAGATTACAAAGGTTGAAATCGTCTGCAAGGAATCCCGCCTTGAAAGCCTTAAAAATGCAATGGTCGGCATTGGCATTACGGGTATGACCGTAAGCCACGTAATGGGCTGCGGCGTGCAAAAGGGTCAGCCCGAATATTACCGCGGCGCTTTGGTTGAAACATCACTCTTGCCTAAAATTCAGGTTGATATAGTTGTGGCAAAGGTTCCTGTATCTCAGGTTATTGCAACTGCTAAAAAGGTGCTTTACACAGGTCACATAGGCGACGGTAAGATATTCGTTTATGACGTTGAAAACGTTGTAAAGGTTCGCACCGGCGAAGAAGGCTACGACGCTTTGCAGGATATTGAGCAGTATTAAAAAAGCATAAGAGCTTCCCGATGAAATCGGGAAGCCCAGTCTGTCGATAAACCTAAAATTTTATTTTTGCGGCGTTCACGCCGCATCTT
>OOIG01000821.1_pt1 | contig 24944 bp, 19 predicted proteins | sample 1692091 | NCBI WGS metagenome assembly OOIG01 (sample SAMN06348188, study PRJEB24527) | human gut metagenome | biome: human gut; feature: ankylosing spondylitis patient; material: feces | host: Homo sapiens | place: China | collected 2015-10 | reverse complement strand
TGATTGGAACACGGAGAATTCTACCGATGGTCTGAGTACTGAAAATTTCAGATTTAATATCACGAAACATGACCAGAACCTGAGCACGGGGACAATCCCAACCTGTACCGGCTGCAGTTTTAAACAGAAGGTATTCGTATTCGCTATCATTCCGTTCCAGCCCCTCAGGCTTAGCCTTACCAGTAAACCAGGATGCAATTCTGTTTGCCTTTACCCCCTGCGAGATAAGATATTCTTTCGTAATCTCTTCCTTGGTAGGCTGCCCCTGTTCTATCAAGGTTTCATCATCATTTGGCAACTGGATGATAACTAGCGGATTCACATTTTTGCCGAAGGCCTCAATCTCCGCTTTAAGTTCCCTGCGCTTTTCGATAGCAAGTTTCAGCAGGACATGATCTTCATCTTCGCCTTGATATTTATCCAAATCCTCTTTCGTCTGGGTAACGATGCTCTCCTTGATCAGCCCTTGTGCTACCACATCTTCATGTTTTATTACCACATTCGAGTCATAATCTGCAGCTTTTGCCATCACTTCAGGAGGCGGAGTAGCAGAGACATGAATGCAGATTTTCGGGTCGAGTTTGCTAATCACGTCACGATTAGCTGCTTCGGTTACATTCAGATGGCACTCGTCGATTATAAATACTATTTCCACGCCGTTGGCATGGGTATTCTCTACAAAATCCTCGAAGTATACTCTACTCTCATGTCGCTCATCTGGATTTTCCGGTCGTCTGTATATACGGTTTCCGGCTTTCTCGCTCACCAGTTTTTGCCAGTTGATGAAAAGCACATCGTTTTTCTGCAGAGCCCCAAGGCTAAAATCTTCTATCGTCAACAATCGACCATGCTTACTCGTAGGGAAGTAGACATCAAACTTATGCTTGCTCTGCATGGCGAGGTCGTCGGAGAATGTAATCCATACATAAGTCACCTCTCTATCCCAATCTGGCTGTTCAGCCATCTCGCAAATCATCTTCTGAGTCATATAAGTCTTACCGCTTCCTGTAGGAGCTTTCAGAACAACAGGAATCTGGCGATCTCTATGTCCCCATAATCGCTTTATATTAGCCACCAGTTTATCAACGGCTTCTATCTGAAAAGGTATCTGTTCCATACTTTCTTAAGCATTTAAAGATTTGTAAATATCGAGGATAGGCTGAGGAATGCTCTTCAGATTTATCCCAGAAAGATATTCGAAATAGGATTCGAATGATCCTACGTCGCCCCAACTGAAAATATAAACATTCTTCACGCCCTGAAGCTGCTCTACTTCATGAACAAATTCGTTGAAGTACTTCGGGCGATAATCTTCTTTGAAATAGATTGCCGTCCATACATTATGATTTTTGTCCTTGAATATCTGATAGCTATCAGTTTTCTTCTTTTCGTAAAGCGTATTCTCTGCCAAAGCCAGCAGACATCCCGCTTTTTGGGCTAGGATTGTTTTATCATGGTCCGTTGCCTGATTAGCCGTACTTGTTCCTACGAAAGAAGTGCGATAGTACTTGAGAGAATTGCCAAGAGGTGGACAAGTTTTCTTTTTCGAAATCTCTCCTTGCAGCATAAGCACCCCATCTTTAACATGCACGTTAAAAGAATGATACAACTTTTCATTTTCCTGCTTTATTTCGTCTATCCTTGCAAGATAATCAGGAACTTTCTTTAATGATGCAGGAGTCAGTTCTTCCTCAAATAATACTTTCGAAATCTTTTTATCAGTCACATATCCGCCAATAGCATTTTCGATACGTTTTCTTGTTATCTGTGTAATAGTTTCGAATCCTGCATTAAAAACGCCCTTACAATTGTTCTTAGCTATCTTCTTGCCTTTTTTGATTTCATAAGTCTTTTCTGGCGCTTGAACTAAGATTACTTGACCTGTATAGCCTCCATCCAAAAATGCATGCCCAGTAGACCCGCTACCAGCAAAAAAATCCAGAACAACAAGATTTTTATTATTACCTTTAGCTATTTTCAACAAATACTGTATAAATGCTATCGGCTTCTTTCCACCATCAAAAGGAACGCCACCTTCTGTTCCAACAAGATTGAACTCCTGTTCAAAATCCAAGAAATTAGGATATGGAATTTCTTTTGTGTCATTTCTCTGTAAAGGTGCTCCCTGGAAGTAAAATCCGTTTGCGTGAGAACTATCGCTTCTAGAAAGGAAATATCTACCATCCCTTCCATCATCACCCATATTAGGAACCTTATAAATTACCTCAAAATCATTATTTCTTTCTTCGAGGTAGCTCATGTGAAATCTTCCGGAACTATTACCCGTTTTTATGGAACCACGAATATTTATTTTCTTAAGGTGTTCAAAACTTGGTTCACATTCTACAATCTGATATTCTCCAGGATGAAAGACTTTCACTTCCTTACCTCCCATCATAATTCTTTCCGGATTATCTATCAACTCCTCAATTTCATAAATATAATCTTTAGGATCAGAATTATCAACAATACGTTTACTGATATTAAACTTGTCTGACTTTCTATACATCAAAAGCAATTCAGTAGTTTCGTGCATAGGTTTATCCCCCTTAAGAATTCTATTCTCGTGACGCACTTTTATTGTAATAGTGGTAATATAATTAGAATAACCAAAAACACTATCACAGAGCAACTTCAAATTTGCATATTCTTCTTCATTTATGCTGATATAGATAACTCCATCTTCTTTTAATAAAGAGCATGCGAGTTTCATTCGTTTGTCCATAAACGACAACCAAGAACTATGGCGTAACGGATGATTCTTTGGCAGCTGGGTACCATCAGGATATTTATCAAGAAATCTCTTATCCTTATACGTAAACCCATCACTACCCGTATTATAAGGAGGATCAATATAAATCACATCCACCTTACCTTGATGCGTATAATTAAGGCAAGTAAGAGCGTGATAATTATCACCTTCTATGAGTATATGAGTAGGTTTTCCATCATCTGTCGTGATGGAAAGTTCTGGTACTTCCTCAAGAATCGGAATAGCATTTTCTCCCCCAGCTTCAAAAGCTTCAGGCACATCTATCCAATGAAGTCCAAAACGGTTATCTTGCTTCAGCTGAGCATTAAGATAAGCCACTTCACCTTCCAATTCTTTAATTTTCCGATGTAGTTCATCAATATTGTCTGCCATATTCTGATAGTTATTAATAGCTGCATCCAACTATCATCAGGCTACTCACCAAGAGACACAAAAGAAGGGTGTGAACTATTCTTAAGGTCTTCCGTGGCAAGCGTAGGAAAGTCTGAACCACCGTCAAATATAAGAATGCTCACACCCTATATCGGGCATGAACATCGACTCTACATATTTGACGAGAGGCTCACCTATGCTTACCACAGATGAAGCCAACCATTATTGGTGCGGTCGTATATTCAGAAAGAAAGTTTCCTACGCTTTTTCCGGAAGACCACAATAATAGTCAATGCTTTGTTTTTACAAAAATGTCTGGAAGCGGCTTCTGCCGAATCCATGCGCAAAGGTACGAAGAAACCGGCAAAAAACAAAAAGAAATGGGATTTATTTTCATTTTTATACTCAAATATAACAAATATCTCACTTTTTTATATTCATTTCTTATTTTCTTACGATAATATTTTGTCAACTCAGGTATTTATTGTACCTTTGTATCAGTAAAGCATCGTTTACCCTTGCTAAATTAAAACAATAACAATGAAGCAACAGAAATACATTTTTTGTAGATATAGCTTCCAGGAAGATCCTGATACTATACCTAATAAGAGAGTAGCTAAAGAAGAGATCAGAAAGCGTTTTACTGGCCTTTTCCATGCCGGAGAGAAGTTAACTATGTACATGAAGAAAGGTAAAGCTGATGTTAGCTTGCGAAATGATACCTTTGCCGTGCGCAAAGATATTATCGTATTTAGACTCAACGATGACAAAGATCTGAAAAGAACCTTGCCAACAGGTACCACAACCAATGCCGTAGATGACTATGAAGAAACGACAGAAACATCATATCCTTTTTGCCATATCATCTTCTTCAATCAGCCAGGAATGCAATATGTGCCCATAGAGAAGAAAGCTGGTGCATTCTATGGAAAGATTGATAAGATTACTAAGATTCTGAAGCAGAACTTTGATCGCATGATAAAGGTATTGGGCTATACTGTCAACTTTGAGGAGATCTATATGCAAGCAATGGCATGGGATGTGGTAAAAAGAAAATGCAGAGAGAACAATGACTATGTAACCCAAGTTTGCCTGACTGCCAAGCGTGACAAAGATAACACCAAGTATTCTGATTACACTCGCAACAGCAATATCAATGGTTTTATCGAAGAAGGAATGGAGAACGAAGCCAAAGAGGTGTTTGCCGGATACAAATATGACAAAGAGGCAAGCGAGCAGAGCGTAAAAAACATTATCGATAAAATGTTCTATATCAACAAATTTATAGAGAACAACGAGTGTGAGATAAAAGTAAAGTTGAGCAAAAGCGGCATCATCTGCCTCAACGAAGAAGTTGTGCCTATGTACTTCCTCCCAGAGAGAGCTATAGAGAATTTTCTGATAGGTTCTTCCATTAGTGCAACCGAAGATGTTTCCACTCTGGAAGAATGGCTTAAGAACAGTATAAATGACATTAAGAAAACTGAAGATGCAACAACGCCTCCCCAAAAACTCACAAGACCTCGTCAATAAGTCTTTCAAAAATCATATCATCTTAAAAGTGATAGACAAGAGCTGCAAACAATATGAGAGCCGCATGAATACCATGCGGTTCTCTACAACCGAAATTTTCGTTGAAGTAGTTTCCATGATAGACGATATTAGAGAACAATCTGTCGATTATGACTTCGGCAACGCTTTCGACAATCTTTTCTGTCGTCTGCGCGAATACGACTCTAGCGCAAATAATGACGATGCAAAAATGGCAGCAAGTGTCAGTATAACATGGGTAGCCTACCTGCTTTTCCTATGTTATGACAAAAAAGACTACTACGACCATTGGGCACATCGTCTGACTGGGAATCTTAGATCACATGATATTAATTATCGTCAGATCCTCGAAGATATTAGTTCAAAACTTCCTGAACATCAACACGAAGAAATCAAAGCTTATATACTGGGCTATATAGATAACCCCGACAAATGGTTGTCGCAACTGATTGAAGATACCATTAAGTATGAGGGTATGAACAGAAAACTCATCCAAGACTTGGAACCACTTTTCTATACAGGCGAAGACCAACTGGCTCATATCATAGCCTATATAAAAGAGGTAAAAGCCGCCAGTTCGGATTCTGCAACAGCCAAGATTACTACAAAATACATTCATGAAAAAAAGATTTCTAACTATGAAAAATCTTTCAAAAGTTCTCTATGGAAGATTCTGAATGAACATAAATTGTATAAGACCAAGAAAGATAATTGGAACAAGGCAATAAACAATGCGATGAACCAATAATCTTTCTTTTTGATTGTTGTAACCGAATATATTCCACGAAATTCCGCAAAAATCTCCCGATTTTCCGCACAAATTCCTCGTTTTTCCGCTCATTTTCCTCGATAAGATAGAAAATCTGAACGGAAAAACGATTTTTTTCTTCTTAAGACCCTAAAAACACAAAATCATCTGAGTTCATTCCCCTATTTTCCTCGATTCTTTCCTTTTTCATTCCTTTTCATTCCTTTTCATTCCTCAGTCTGACGAAAGAAGACTTTTTCGGCCATGAGCATTTCCTTTTTGCCTATCTTTGCATCGTCATTTGAAAACAAAATGACTACCCGCAAAGTGAGTTGCAAATCACAAAGTGGGGAATGATGGTACTAGAAAAAATGACAGGGAAACCTCTTCGAATGTCATTGTACCAGAGAGGCTTATTTAATACGCTTAATAAAAATGAATGCAGTATTAAATGCCAATATGAACGAAAGTTCTAATAAGTTAGTAAAAGGCTTCTACCCCAACACAGAGTTGGGCATCGACCTCAAGTTGATAACCCGCAAGCCAGGACGCCTGGGCATCGGCGAGTATCTGGATGGAGCCATCACGCACGACGGCGAAGACCACTTCACATTCGTGCAGAACGACTCCGAGAAGAAGAAGGATAAGGTGGTGCAGAGAAATCCGCACGTGTATGAAGGTACATACATCAACGTGAACCGAAAAAAAGACGGAACTCTCTACCCTACCTTCAACCGTCCGCAGTTCACGGAGAAGTTCACCTTCCAGGACTTCTGCCTTCAGGCGGCCAAGGAGCTCTGGGTTATCAGCGGCCAGGAGAAAGGGCAGCCTATAAATATGAAATAGGAAATCTCTCAAATCTCAGTCTCAGTTAGCAAAAAAGTCACAATCCAACCCTTAACCCGCTTTCTAAGCGTTTATAACTTATTGATATTTAATTAGTTATATATATAATATAAAGGAGCGGATAGCACATTTAAAACAACTGAGACACTGAGACTGAGATTTTTGACAAGCCAACAACAAGTAATATTTTAATTTAATTCTCTAGAAAGCAATGAGTTACAATATTTTCAGCAGCACCGCTCCGGCGATGCCCAAGCCCAGCAAGGGCACAGAATTCGTGAAATTCGCCATCTCGCAGGCATCAAAAGATATGCGAGAAGTGCTTATTCCGATGGCTATTCCGGCTTTGGCAGCCCATCTCACGGACGTAAGATTCATGTATTCCGACAACAAATTCTATGAAATGTGCGGTCAGATGGGGCATTTGATAGGTCCTTCGGGTATCGGAAAGGCGCAATTGGGACATCTAGTAGAGGCTATCATGCGTAATTTCCGCAAACATGATGAGACTGAGTTCAAGAAACTCGTGGATTGGCAGCGACAGATGAAGACCAAGGGCGCCAACAAGGAAAAGCCCGAGCGACCAGACGTGAGTTTCTGGTTTCCACCTGCAGATGTTACCAACCCAGCCTTCATACAGAATGCCATGGCATGCGAGAAACTGGGCGAGAGAACGCAATACCTCAACCTGCCTGAGGTGGAGATGGCAGATAGAATCTGCGGCGGCCACAAGCAGGTGAGCCAGATGGTGAGAAACATCTTCGACTGTCAGAGAGCCGGAGCCCTGCGCGCCACGGCTGATGGCGTAACGGGCAATCCCGTGCTCCGGGTAAACCTCACCTTCACTTCTACCCCGGAGGCTGCCCGACAGTTCTACAAGAAAGATATCACCAATGGTTTCTTCGGGCGCATCCCTTTTGCCTACAAGGCTCGTGGCGAGCGTAGCGGCAGGATTCCACGACAGGGTTCGTATGATGAGGATTTCCTGAAAAAGCTAGACAGCTATCTGCTGCGCCTGGACAACTGCAAGGGTACCTTTGTGGTGAAACAGCTTAACAAGGTGGCCGACCAACTGGCAGAAGAAATGGCCAGGCTTGCCGACCTTGCCGATGATGATACTCTCTGGGAACTATCCCACCGCAGCATCTTTTCGGCTTGGAAGAAGGGGGCTGTGCTCTGGATTCTGAACGACCAGACATGGACACGCTCCATCGGCGAATTCGTAGTATGGTTCTGCTATTACGACCTGTGGTCGAAGGTGAAGGTGTTTGGAGACATGTTCAAGGGATACGATGCTCAGGAAGAAGAGGTGCAGAGAAGTGGTCCTAAGAACATGCTCGACAGCCTTGAGCATTCCTTCAACGAACAGCAGCTGGAAGCACTACGCCTGAGCCTAGGAAAGAGCAAAGAGGGCACCAAGCACCAGCTCTACGTATGGAAGAACCGCAAATTCATCACCTACAGCAACCAGACGGGGCTTTACACGAAGACGCAGGAGTATCTTACGGGGTCGCCGGATGCCAAGGTTAAGAGTGAGATGAAATGATGATTTGAATATGGATGAATTTAGATTTAGTTTTTATGGAGAAATATGAGATTCAGAAGCTGCGCGACCTTCCGATAGAGAAGGTTGCGGAACAGATGGGGATGAAGGTGGAGCACCATAAGGCGCTCTGCCCCTTTCATGACGACCACCATGCCAGTCTCTCGTTCAATACGAGGAGGAACAGCTGCAGATGCTATGTTTGCATGGGGGATTCCGTGGGCATCATCGACCTGGTGATGAAATATCTGGGGAAGGATTTTCTGTCGGCTTGCCGATGGCTCGCAGAGGAACATCAGGTTCAACTGGAGGAGGATAGGAAGAGAGAAGCTTCTTCCTCATCTTCTTCCCCCGGAGACTCTTCATCCGGTGGTTCTTCCCCGGAAGATAATTCGGGTGGTTCTTCTTCGGAAAAATCCTCCTCCTTTGATGCGAGCAGGTATGCGAGATTCTTCGAGCATCCCTGGCTCAACCTGGCGGCTAGGAGATTCCTTTTTGAGGAAAGAAGGATTGATGAGAGAGTGGCTGCATGGTGCAGATTGACTTCCTGGACGGATAAGAAGGGCGTGAACTGGCTGCAGATTCCATACTTCAGCACGAAGGGGAAGCTGATTGGGATTCAGAACAGGAACCTGGATTACAAGAAAGGGGAATCAACTCCCCGATTCCGCTTTCCCTATGGTGCAAAATGCTCCATCTACAATCTGCCTATCGTGAGGGGGATGGCACCGGGCGAACAGCTCTTCATCACCGAGGGATGCAGCGACTGCTGGGCGATGCTCTCTGCCGGACACAAGGCGATTGCCATTCCTTCTGCCACGATGCTGAAACCCGACGATAAGAAATGGCTGGCGGAAATCGGCTCGCAGCTCAAGATAGAATGGCACATGTTTCCCGACAAGGATGCGCCGGGCGAAAGCCTATTTCTGCAACTCAAGGAGATTCTGCCCTCGCTGGTGCACCACCAGCTGCCCCCAGGATGCAAGGATTTCAGCGAGTATTATCTGAAAGAGAAAACCGAGTTTATCAATTTTTAAAACAAGATGAATATGGAAGAATTTATCATTCGTACGTACACCAAGAAGGAACTTGCCTTGATGTACTTTCCCGAGAGTTATCCACGCACAGCCGTCAACCATCTGATGGCTTGGATTCATCTCTGCATCCCGCTATGGAATGAACTCCTGGATATGGGGTACCGCAAGACGAGCAAGGCCTTCTCGCCTAAACAAGTGAAGGCCATCGTTGATTATCTGGGAGAACCGGGATAATGTTTAATGTTTAGAGTAAAAATGTGCCGCTATCGCACGGCATCAGCCACCATCGCACAACTGATGGTGGCTGTTTTTGTATCTTTGCATCGTGATTCAGAAAGCGCTAAAAATCACTTTCCTAGTTGGAGAAAAATATTTCTCCAGTTGGAAAAATGAAAAAAGACTTCTGGGGGAAAGCCCGGATTGCTAGTATTAACATTTTAAAATCGTATTGCTTATGAAACAGAACATGAAAGCATTCATCAAGTATCTCATCGTGGCCGTATGCTCTGCCATCGTCACCTTCCTCACCAGCTCGTGTACCGCGGGACTCGTGATCGGGAAGAACCAGAGGCAGCAGCAAGAGAACAATATCTCGACAAGGGCCGACTCTAGCCACTTCGTGCCTACTATCACCATACGATAGTCAGCTTAGAGTTAGAGTTAAAAGTTTACAGAGTATTAACAATTTAAAATTCAAGTAATTATGTCTATCAATTTGAAAGCAAAGGAAACCCTCATCCAGGTGGGTGAGTTGAAAGGTAAGTATCGTTTCGTGCTCAGTACCGAGCTTTACAGCAAGCTCCCTGAGAGCAAGGTTATCAAGGAGGCTGCTCTGAGAAGTGGCGTGAGCCGCGGCGTGATGCAGGCATGCTGGGATGCAGCCGGCGAGGTAATCAAGGCGTGGTCAACCGAAGGCCACTCCGTAGCTATCCCAGGTCTGGGAACTATGCGATTCGGCGTGCGCGCCAAGAGTGTGGCTACCGTGGGTGAGGTGGCAGGCAGCCTCATCACCGCCCGCCGAGTTATCTTCACCCCGAACGTGGATATCAAGGATGAGCTGCAGAGAACTCCTATACAGATTACCTGCATCGACCGAAACGGCAAGGTGGTGAAGAACGTTACCTCGGGCGACAGCGGTGACGTGGAAGACCCAGACAAGGATCCAAACGGCGGCGGCACTAACCCTGGCGGCACCGGAAGCGGCGATAACCCTGGCGGCGGTTCACAGCCTGGAAATACCGAGGGAGGTAATACCCAAGGCGGAAATACAGAGGGCGGCAAGACCGATACCGGCGATACCGGCTCTGAAGGCGGTGGAGATTTTGTAGATATGTAACCGTACATCTTAGGATTACAAATTTCATTTTCCCATTCCACTCTCTATTTTCTGTTAAGTCTTTATACGCAGAATCCCCAATTCCAAGGCTCCATTGCGAGCCCCGGATTGGGGATTTTTATCCTTAATAAGGAAACAGCAGCGGCAGGACGAAGGTCATCACCACGCCGATGACAATCTGCAACGGCAAACCTACCTTTACATAATCCATAAACGTGTAGCCACCCGCCTTCATCACCAGCGCATTAGGCGGAGTGGAGAACGGAGAGGCGAAGCACATGCTGGCTCCCAGGGTCACCGCAAAGAGGAAGGAGTATGGACTCACCCCCACCTGCTGGGCTGCCACCAGGGCAATAGGCGCCATGAGAACCGCCGTGGCAGTATTGCTGATAAACATCGTCATGAGCGAAGTGGTGAAGTAGATGCCCGCCAGGAGAGCCGTAGGGCCCATCGCTCCCAGGCTATCCACCAGCCCCTGAGATACCAATGCCGAAGCACCCGTCTTCTCCAGCGCCGTTGACATCGGCATCATGGCGGCTATCAGCACGATGCTCTCCCAGTTGATGGTCTTGTAGGCAGCCTCCACGTTGCGGAAACATCCGGCAAAGACGGTGAGCAGTCCGGCGATGATGACCGCCGTAACCGGAGCCACCGGGATGAAATTGAACACCATCATGGCTATCATCAGCAGCATGATGGCAGCAGCCACAGGCGCCTTGTAATCCAGCAGAACCTTATCGGCAGCCTTCTCCGGCTGATCCAGCACCACCCAGTTGGTAGTATCGGCAGTAAGATGCGTCAGGTTGGTCCATTCGCCCTGCACCAGCAGCATGTCGCCCACGTGCAGCTTGGCGGCTATCAGATTATCCGTGATGTATTCGTTGCCGCCTCTGCCACCCTCAGAAGAAGAAGAGCCTCCGCCTCGCTTCACACCCAGCACGTTGATGCCGAATCGCTTGCGCAGGTTGGCATCGCCAATGCGCAGACCGGCAAAGTTGGAGGTAGGCATCACAACGATTTCCGTCAGTCCCAGGTCGTAGAAATCAATCTTCACGTCCTTCATCCTCCTCAGTCCGTAATCCTGGGCAAAGCGCTGCATCTTCTGCTCGTCACCTATTATATATAGTATGTCGTGCTCCTGAATGGTACTGCTGCTCTTCGCCATGTTCTGGTTTACGTCCTGCACCAGTCCGAGTCTCGATTTCTTCTCGTTTCTAATCTCGATGATACTCACTCCGTATTTCTTCTGGATACAGAGTTCCTTCAGGGTCTTTCCCACGATGTTCATCGGCTCGCCGTTTTCATCCCTGGCGGCAGAAGTCCGGTTGCTTGGCACGATGTAGCGATGCAGATTGTCGAGCAGTCGGTATTCATCCACCAGGTCATCGAGCGACTTGGTATTCTTCTTCTTTCCGCTCTGTTTCCTGCTGAGGAAGATTTTGCTGAGCGGCATGAGCACGATGATGCCGATGGCGATGACGATGATGCCCACGGGGAAGAAGGAGAAGAAGGCGAGCGGCTGATAGCCAGCCTCGGTAAGCACCTCGTCGATGACCAGGTTGGGCGGCGTACCGATGAGGGTGAGCATTCCACCCAGGCTTCCGGCGAAGGCGAGCGGCATGAGGAAGCGCGACGACTGCATGCCCGAACCTGCTGCCAGGCTCATGATGATAGGCATCATGAGGGCCACCGTTCCGGTATTGCTCACGAAGGCTCCGATAAAGGAGGTTACGAGCATCACCAGCAGGAAGGTGATGGTTTCGTTGCCGCGCGAGAGTGCCATCAGTTTATTGCCCGTCAGCTTGGCGAGACCAGTCTGCATGATGGCTCCACCCACCACGAAGAGGCCGATCATCATGACGACGATGGGCGAAGAGAAACCAGCCAGAGCTTCGGCTGGCGTAAGAATTCCGAAAACCAGGAGTGCTGCCAGGGCTGTGAGCGCCACGATATCGGCTCTCACCTTGCCCCAAATAAACATGGCAACCGTAATGATCAAGATAATAAGCGTTATTGTCATGCTATAAAAAACTTTGATTTTTTTAAATATGATGCAAAGATACTTACTTTTTCTCGCTTTTTTGACCTCCGTAATGCTAATTTTTCTAAATTTATAGCAGATTATAGGAGGAAACTGCACTTTATTCATCAGTTTTCAGTACCTTTGCCCTCAATTCAATCAATCAAATAAATAGAAGACTTAATAATTCATTAGAAATGGAACAGAACAATGTTAAACCAGCTGATGGCAAGCTGGGTATTATGGTTGTAGGTTGTGGTGCAGTTTCTACTACATTCATGACAGGTGTGCTGATGGCCCGCAAGGGACTTACCAAGCCAGTAGGCTCAATGACTCAGTACGACAAGATTCGTGTGGGCAAGGGCGCAGACAAGAAGTATCTGCACTACAAGGACATCGTTCCTCTTGCCAACCTCAACGACATCGTATTCGGCACCTGGGATGTCTATCCTCAGAATGCCTATCAGGCTGCCATGTATGCCGAGGTTTTGAAGGAAAAGGACATCAACCCTGTGCGCGAGGAGCTGGAACAGATTGTTCCGATGAAGGCAGCATTCGACAAGAACTATGCCAAGCGCCTGGATGGCGACAACGTGAAGGACTGCAAGACCCGATGGGAGATGGTAGAGGCGCTGCGCCAGGACATCCGCGACTTCAAGGAGAAGAACGGCTGCTCTCGCATCGTGGTAGCATGGGCTGCATCTACAGAAATCTACGTACCGGTGGATATGGAGATTCACGGCACATTGGCAGCTCTCGAGGCTGCGATGAAGGCTGACGACCGCCAGCACATCGCCCCATCCATGTGCTACGCCTACGCTGCCCTTACCGAAGGTGCTCCTTTCATCATGGGTGCTCCTAATACTACGGTTGATATTCCTGCCATGTGGGAACTCGCAGAGAAAACCCAGATGCCTATCGCAGGCAAGGACTTCAAGACCGGTCAGACCCTGGTGAAGAGTGGTTTCGCTCCTATCATCGGCACCCGCTGCCTGGGCTTGAACGGATGGTTCTCAACCAATATCCTGGGCAACCGCGACGGTCTCGTTCTCGATGAGCCAGCCAACTTCCACACCAAGGAGGTAAGCAAGCTCTCTACCCTGGAGACTATCCTGAAGCCAGAGGAGCAGCCAGACCTCTATGGTCACGGCAACGACGAGGACACCCAGTATTATCATAAGGTACGCATCAACTATTATCCACCTCGCAACGACAACAAGGAGGGCTGGGACAACATCGACATCTTCGGATGGATGGGTTACCCAATGCAGATCAAGATCAACTTCCTCTGCCGCGACTCTATCCTTGCAGCTCCATTGCTGCTCGACCTCTGTCTGCTGAGCGACCTTGCTGCCCGTGCCGGCCGTTACGGCATCCAGCGCTTCCTGAGCTTCTTCCTCAAGGCGCCAATGCACGACTACACCAAGGGCGAGGAGGCTGTGAACAACCTCTACCAGCAGTACACGATGCTGAAGAATGCCATCCGCGAAATGGGTGGTTACGAGGCTGATGAGGAAATCGACTAAGATTTTTCCGATAAAGGACTGAAGTGGATGATTTCACCCATACGCCCTGAAAGGGCAGAAGCTCTTAGCCCAGGGCAACACCCTGGGTACAAACAGCAGCCAACAAGGCGCCCTGTAAGGGCAAAAGCTTCATTACCAACACTTTAAAGCTTTTGCCCTTACAGGGCGTATGTTTATAACACCGAACAACCCAGGGCGTTGCCCTGGGCTAGGAGCTTCTGCCCTTTCAGGGCGTGTGGAGCTTACTTGCAAGGGATGGAGCATACTTTCTGAGCATATGGAGCTTACTTGCAAATATTGACAAACATCTAATAAATATCAGAAGAATGACAAAGAAAGGTAAACATACCGTATTATTCATTTGCCTGGGCAACATCTGCCGCTCGCCTGCCGGAGAGGGCATCATGAAGAGCCTGGTGGAAAAAGCAGGGTTGCAGGATGAGTTTGAAATCGATTCTGCAGGAATCGGAAACTGGCACGTAGGTCAGCTGCCCGACAGCCGCATGAGAAAATGCGGAGCCGAGCATGGCTACAATTTCAACAGCCACGCCCGCCAGTTCCAGAAATCAGACTTCAAGAAATTTGAAACCATCGTGGTGATGGACAACGAGAACTACCGCGCCATCACTTCCATGGCTTCCAGCCAGGCTGATAAGGACAAGGTGGTGCGCATGGCAGATTTCCTGACCCACCATCGTGAATATACCACCGTGCCCGATCCATACTACGGCGACTACAGCGACTTCGAGCTCGTTATCACGCTCCTGGAAGATGCCTGCCAGGGATTGCTGAACAGCCTCGTAGAAGGATAACAAAAAAAGAGGATGTGCCATAACTCCATGACACATCCTTTTTTCGTTTCTTCATAGATTTTATTCATCGGATTACGCTGAATAACAATTCCAGCTTATTATATTTATACAGTAATTTCCCCCGAACCATAGCAGCGATGATGATTCTCATCATACACCACGCAGAACTGGCCGGGAGCCACGCCGTGGATTGCCTCTTCTGAATGAATCATCCAGCGGCCATCTTCGACTTTTTCGATAGTGGCTGGATGATACTCCGGCGTATGGCGAATCTTGAACGTTACCTTCTGCATCGCCACCTCGCGGGTGAGGAAATGGAAATCCTGAAGCGGGAAATCCTTCTTGTACGCCGTCTGAGGGTCGTAGCCGTGACTCACGTAGAGAATGTTCTTCTCCACATCCTTCTTGATTACGAACCAAGGTCCGCCGCCGAAGCCCAGCCCCTTGCGCTGGCCGATGGTATGGAACCACAAGCCCTTGTGGGCGCCGATTCGCTTGCCCGTCTCCATCTCAATCACGTCGCCCGGGTTCTCGCCCAGGTATCGGCGGATATAATCGTTATAGTTAATCTGCCCCAGGAAGCAAATTCCTTGACTATCCTTGCGCTTGGCATTAATCAAATGTTCCTCTTCGGCTATCTCACGAATTTCATTTTTGATGTGATGACCGATAGGGAAAATCGCTTTTCGTAATTGCCAACTCTCTATCTGAGCCAGAAAATCGGTCTGGTCCTTTACGGGGTCAGGACTCGTGACAAGCCATTTATCGCCGTTTTCATCCGTTTCGGTCTGCGCATAATGACCTGTGGCGATGAGGTCGTAGTTGTGGCCCATCTTCTCATTGAAAGCACCGAACTTGATGAGTCGGTTGCACATCACATCAGGGTTCGGGGTGAATCCAGCCTTCACCTTATCCATGGTGTAGCGGGTCACCTCGTTCCAGTATTCCTGGTGGCAGTCTATCACCTGCAGCTTGCATCCATATCTGTGAGCCACGGCGGTAGCCATCTCCAGGTCCTCCTCAGAAGAGCAGTCCCATTCCTCCTTTTCTTCCGGTCCTATCTTGATATAGAAGCAGTCAGGGTGCAGGCCCAGTCGGGCAAACTCCCACACCACTACCGAACTATCCACGCCGCCCGAAAGCAGCACGGCCACCCGCTTGTCCTTTACCTCGGCAAGGAAGAGCTCGTCTCTGGTCTCCAGTTCCTTCTCTCTTGGAGTATCCGTTATCATCTTATTGTTATTATCCATTGTCTATTCGCTATTATTCATTTGTGAAGGCAAAGTTACAACAAATTCTGCGAAAATCCGCCATCTTATGCCGAAAAATCTCATATTTTGCCTAAATGTTTTCTCTTGCGCTACATTCTCCCCGTTATCTGCTCCTTCTTCTATCGAAATTTTCAATAGCAGAAATCGGCTTATTCCAACGCCAATTCTTTTTTGCTTTCGATTTTATCCATACCTTTGCAATCGAAATTCAGCGAAATGCGGTTATAGTAAAAATCAATAACATAGTTTAATATAAGAACATGGATATCTTAAAAAATCTGTTTTATGGCTTCCCTGATCTGTGGGGAGGCGGAGTAGCCCACTCCGTGCTGATTCTGGCGTTGGTCATCACCCTGGGTTTGAGTTTAGGAAAGTTGAGAGTAAAGGGAGTTTCCCTGGGATTGGCATGGATTCTTTTCATCGGCCTCATCTTCGGTCACTTCTCTCTCAATCTCGATGAGCATCTGCTCCACTTCCTCAAGGAGTTTGGATTGATTCTCTTCGTCTATTCCATCGGTCTGGAAGTAGGACCTGGTTTCTTCGCTTCGTTCAAGAACGGCGGCAAGAGCCTCAACCTGCTCAGCATCATCGTGGTAGCGTTGAGTATCGTAACCACCCTCGCCATCTTCTCGTTCTCGGGAACATCCATCACTTCTATGGCTGGTATTCTCTCGGGTGCCGTTACCAACACCCCGGGACTCGGAGCTGCACAGCAGGCATTCAGCGACCTGCGCCACATCGATGCTCCATCCATCGCAGCCGGCTATGCCATCGCCTACCCTATGGGTGTGCTCGGCGTTATCCTCTCCTTTATTATATTAAGGTATGCGCTGCGCATCAACAAGAGCGAAGAGGAAGCTGAAGCCAAGCGCGGTATGGGACACCTGGAGGCGATGACCCTGAACACCTTCTCGGTAAAGGTGACCAACCAGATGGTATTCGGCGACACCATCAAGCAGATGAGAGAAATTCTGAAGCGCGACTTCATGGTTTCTAAGATTATCCGCAAAGATAGCGACAAGCACGATGAGGTGGTAAACGGACAGACCCGAATCAACGAGGGCGACATCCTGCAGATTGTAGCCAACCCTACCGTAGAAGAGCCAGTCATCGCCCTGCTCGGCGAGAAGGTTCAGGTGAGCGAGGAGAAATTCGGCGAGGACTTGATTACCCGCCGCATCCGCATCACCAAACCAGGCATCAACGGAAAGAGCATCAGTCAGCTTCAGATCCGTTCAAGCCTCGGCGCCAACATTACCCGAGTAAACCGCAACGGTGTGGATCTGATTGCTACTCCACAGCTGAAGCTGCAGTTGGGCGACCGTGTTACCGTGGTAGGTACAGAGCTTGCCATCGCCCATACCGAGAAGGTTTTGGGTAATCAGATGAAGCGCCTCAACTACCCTAACCTGATTCCTATCTTCCTGGGCATCATGCTGGGTTGTATCGTGGCAAACATCCCATTCTTCATCCCTGGCATCAACGAGAACCTGCGTCTCGGATTGACCGGCGGCCCTCTGGTAGTTGCTATCCTGATAGGTTATTTCGGTCCGAAGTACAACCTCGTGACCTACAACACCATCTCTGCCAACCTGATGCTCCGTGAAATAGGCATCTGCATCTTCCTGGCTTGCGTGGGACTGGGCACCGGCGAACAGTTTATCCAGACCGTGGCTTCAGAAAGCGGAATGACCTGGATTCTCTACGGCGTTGCCATCACCATGATTCCAATCATCATAGGCGGCATCATCGGAAGATACGTGTTCCACATCAACTATTACACATTGCTCGGAGTGCTGGCAGGCGCCAACACCAACCCATCTGCCCTGGCTTACGTACGTGAGCAGACATCAGCAGATGCACCATCTGTGGGCTATGCGAATGTTTATCCATTCGCCATGTTCCTCAGAATCGTAACCATTCAGATCATCATTTTCGTATTCGGATAAATATATGACAGAAAAAAACATGAAAATCTGCGATTGCGCAGACAACAGCAAGAACACCTGCAAGGAAATCGCAGAAACAGAACTCAGAAGGAAACTCGACTTATTATTACGTACAGGCAGCATTCTCATGGAGAGTGCTGCCGACACCTCGCGCATTATGCGTACGATGAAGCGTGCTGCAGCGTTCCTCGGTCTCGACGAACGCTACATGCACCTTTACATCAACTGGAATGTGCTGATGGTGAACTACAGCGACGAGGAGCATTCCTTCTCCAAATTCCAGCGTTGCGAAAAGCACGGCATCAACCTTACCTCCATTTCGCTGGTAAGCAAGCTCACCTGGCAAGCTATCAAGGATAACTATTCGCTCGAACAGTATGAGCAGGCACTCAACGATATCAAGTCCACTCCACGCAGCTTCACCCCATGGCAGGTGGCTATAGGCGGCGGATTTGCCTGCGGCGGATTCTGCATCCAGTTCGGTTGCGACTGGCCAGCATTCTTCTTCTGTTCCCTGGCAGCCATCCTGGGCTTCCGCCTGAGAATGTTCCTGCCTACCAAGGGCTGCAACAACTATGTAGCCATCGGTATTTCGGCATTCGTGGCAACGCTGATTGCGTGGCTCACCTCCTTCCTTTCGCTCAATCCAGCCATCGCAGCCGCCCTTCCGGGCTTCATGCATTCGGCTACCCCTTGGCACCCATTGATGGCGTGCGCCCTCTTCATCGTGCCGGGAGTTCCATTAATCAACTTTGTGAGCGACATGCTCGACGGTTACATAGAGGTGGGAATGGTTCGCGCCCTCAACACCCTGCTGATGCTCTTTGCCATGGCATTCGGTATTGCCTTTGCCATCCAGGTGTGCCACATCGACAACTTCGTGAAGGATCTCACCATGACTCCTCACCACGAATACTGGGAGTTCGCCATCGCGGCAGCCGTATCAGCCATGGGCTTCTCTACCATCTTCAGCATTCCAAGACGCCTGTTGCCAGCTGTGGCTGTGGGCGGTATCATCGCCGTTTGCTTCCGCAACTTCGTCAACCTGGGTCCATCCAATGGCAACATCGGTCTCGACATGGGCTTGAGCATCGGTTCGCTTGCCGGTTCTGCACTCATCAGCGTCATCGTAATCAAGGCACGCCACTGGTTCCACACCCCTCACCAATGCATCACCATTCCTAGTGTCATCCCAATGGTACCTGGAGTCTTGATGTATCGTGCCCTGTTTGCCTTCATCGACATGCACGGCGTGGTAGGCGAGGTGACCGTTGGAATGAACAACCTGATCAAGGCTTCGCTCGCCATCATCTGCATCGCCCTGGGTGTTGCCATTCCTAATGTATTCTTCCGTCGCTTCATCGCCGACAACCGCAAGCGCAAGCTGCTCAACATGCTGGTGGAGAGAAAGAAGAAGAATGGCGAATTCGTGGATCTGCACGAAGTGGAAATCAAGTAAGATTGTTTTTCATCTCTCACAGATTACAGGATTTATCTGATTATTTTGCCCGAAAGCAGGGCTAATTAAAATAAAAGTTTTATCTTTGCACGCGTAATTATAAGACTAGTGAAAAAAGGAAAATGGAAATACGACAACTCAAATATTTTCTGAAGGTGGCCGAGACGCTCAATTTCTCGGAGGCATCGCGCAAGCTCTACATCACGCAGAGTACCCTCTCGCAGCAGATTTCGCATCTGGAGCAGGAAATAGGCTTGCCGCTCTTCGAACGTAACTCGCACGAGGTTTATCTCACCGAGGCAGGAAAGGAGCTTCTTCCCTATGCCCAGAATGCAGTAAACTGCACCATGGCTTGCGTTGACCACATGAACGACCTGAAGGAGATGCTCACCGGCGAACTGAACATCGGCGTCACCTACTCCTTCAGCAACATCATGGCAGAAACGCTCATCGCCTTCCTCCATGCTTATCCTCACGTGAAGCTGAACATCCAGTACCGTTCGATGCAGGAGCTGATGGATGGATTGAAGAAGCGTGAGCTCGACCTTGTGCTTGCCTTCAAGCCAATCAAGACAGACAAGGCGATTGACAGCCGTGCCATCTTCAGCAACCGTCTGGCGGCGATTGTGAACGAGAACCATCCCCTGGCGCGTCTTTCATCCATCAAGCTCTCAGAGCTGGAGCGCTACGACCTCATCCTTCCATGCAAGGGACTGCAGGCTCGCAACGCCTTCGATTACCTGATAGAGGGCAAGGATCTCGACTTCAAAATCATGGTAGAAGTGAATAATGTGAACATCATCTTCGACCTCCTGCATCGCAGCAATCTGGTAACGGTACTTTCAGAATCCACCACCATCCTGGAGAAAGGCATGAGAGCGATTCCGATAGATGCTGCCGACAACGAGATGGATGGCTGCATCCACATCTTGAAGGATGCGTACATGAAGAACTCGGCGCAGGAATTCATCCGTATGCTGAGCCAGAGCACCAGCATCCTCGCCAATTTTGCGCTCAAGGATATTCTGAGATAAAGAAGAAGATGATTCTGATAAAGAAAATAAAATAAGAAGAATAAAGGGTAAGATTATAATTCAATCTAAAAAAGGCTGTCTCCGACTTGATTGCGGAGACAGCCTTGATTTTTATACTCATATTTTTATAATTCATCCCAAAAGAAAAGGTTACTTCTTCCTGGCAATAATAATCGTGACACCAGCCAGGATAGCAAGGATGCCGATGGCAAGCTGGAAGGAGAAACTCTCGCCGAAGATACAGACGCCGATGATAACTGCCGTTACAGGCTCCAACGCTCCCATGATGGCAGCAGGAGTACTGCCGATGAGATTGATGGAAATCGTCATGAAGAAGAGCGACAGTACCGTTGGCAACAACGCCAGCTGGGCAGCATAGAGCCAATGCATAGGAGTCTGCAGCATCTGAATCTTCTCGCCTGCAATAAACGAATAGATGAACATCGTGATGAGTCCGAACAACAGGATGTAAAAGGTGAACTTGATGTTCGACATTCCCGGATTCTTCCATTGGTTCACGGAGATGATGTAGAGCGCATAGAGCAGGGAAGAACACATCACCAGCGCAAAACCAGCCGTGCTCAACTTATCGTTTCCATCGCCCTGATAAAGCAAGCCCACACCCGATACAGCCAGGAGGATAGCCAGGGTGGTGGACCACGTCACCTTCTCATGGAAGAATACCGTCATCAGAATCGCCGTCATGATTGGATAGACGAAGAGGATGGTACTGGCAATACCTGCCGCCATGTAGTGGAAACTCACATAGAGCGTGGCAGAAGAAAGAGAGAACATGCAACCCAGCGTAGCGAGTCGGATCAAGTGTCCCCACTTTACCTTGAAACTCTCCTTGCGGAACAGCATCACCACGGCAAACATCACCACAGCCAGGAGATAGCGGTAGATGAGTACCGAACTGGAATTGAATCCATCCCCATAAAGTTCCAACGTACCCAAAGGATTGGTACCATAACACACAGCGGCTATAACACCCGCCGCAAAGCCCTTAACTTTATTACTGCTTGTCATTGAACTAAAAATGCTTTTTTTATTTTACTAAGTTTTTTCTTATACCTTTTATATAATATCATTTCTTTCGAGAATCTATTCTGAGAAATCAATATCGAGAATCTATTCTGAGAAATTATTTCGAGCTGCAAAAGTACGGCATTTTTTCGAGATAAACTAACAAAATCGTATAAATCTCTTGCCATCTTTGAGAAAATCAGCCCGATTCTTGCTCTTTATCAAAATAAATCGTATCTTTGCAAAGATTATGTAGCAAAGCAGAAATCAATATGATACTAAACAATAAACATTTGTAACTATGGAACAAATTAAAAACGATCAGCTCACCGTTGAAATTTCAGCGCACGGAGCAGAACTCAAGAGCATCAAGGATGCTGATGGTAACGAATATCTCTGGGATGGCGACAAGGAATTCTGGGGCGGACAGTCTCCTCTCCTCTTCCCTATCGTAGGCGGATTGTGGAAGGGCGTTTACCGCATCGGCGACAAGGAATACTCCCTGCCACGTCACGGCTTCGGCAAACTCGTAGATTTCAAGCTCGTTGGCAAGACAGGCGATCGCCTTACCTTCGCCCTCATCGACAACGAGGAGACCTTCGAGAACTATCCTTACCACTTCAACCTCGCCGTTTCCTATCGCCTTGCCGGCAACGAACTCCACGTTATCTGGCACGTTGAGAATACCGACGACAAGGTCATCTACTTCCAGATTGGCGGTCACCCTGCATTCAAGGTACCAGGCTGCAAGAAGGGAGAGAAGCTGAAGGCATTCCTCAAGCTCGACAACGAGGCTCCTACCCGTCTCTTCGCTACCATCGGAGGCTGCATCGACCCTAACGCCCGCGAGACCGTTCAGACCGACAACGGTATCCTGGAGGTAACAGACGAATCATTCGCAGACGATGCCTACATCTTCGACAAGAGTCAGGTGAAGCAGATTTCCCTGCTCAACGAGAAGGGCGAGCCACACGTAACCGTAGAGTTCAAGACTCCAGCCGTAGGTGTTTGGAATCCGGGCAACCACGCTCCATTCGTCTGCATCGAACCTTGGTTCGGTACCTGCGACTGGGCAGAATACACCGGCGAATTCAAGGATAAGTACATGATGAACAGCCTGCAGCCAGGTGCCAGCTTCATGAGTGAATACATCATCAGAATAGAAAAATAATATAAACATTGAACTTTGAGTTTTGAACTTTGAACTTTATGATTAGTTTTCCTGCTGAAATTTAGGGCTATTTCTTAAAGGTAGGGCATTTCATAAAGTTCAAAGCTCAATGTTCAAAGTTCAAAGTAAATAAACTATGGAAGAAAAAGATAATTTGCAGCTCCCCGAGAACGCATTCCGTGAACTCAAGGACGGGGAGGAATACAAGCCGCTGATGTCGCCAGACAAGGTTTATCCTGAGGTAAACGGATGGTCGGTGACCTGGGGTATCGTGATGGCCGTCATCTTCTCTGCCGCCGCAGCCTATCTGGGCTTGAAGGTGGGTCAGGTGTTCGAGGCAGCCATCCCTATCGCTATCATCGCCGTGGGCGTAAGTACCGCCACCAAGCGAAGCAAGGCGCTCGGCGAGAATGTCATCATCCAGAGCATCGGAGCCTGCTCGGGTGCCGTGGTAGCAGGAGCCATCTTCACCCTGCCAGCCATCTACATCCTGCAGGCTAAATATCCAGAAATGACCACTTCGTTTGTGAAAATCTTCATGGCTTCTGCCCTGGGAGGCGTGTTGGGAATCCTGTTCCTCATTCCTTTCCGCAAGTACTTCGTAAGCGACATGCACGGAAAATATCCGTTCCCTGAAGCTACAGCCACCACGCAGGTGCTGGTGAGCGGAGCCAAGGGAGGCGACCAGGCTAAGCCCCTGCTCATCGCCGGACTGGTGGGTGGTCTTTACGATTTCATCGTAGCCAGTCTGGGATGGTGGAACGAGAACTTCACTTCCCGTGTGGTAAGTCTGGGATGCGACCTTGCCGACAAGGCGAAGCTCGTGTTCAAGGTGAACACAGGTGCAGCTGTATTGGGATTGGGTTACATCATCGGATTGAAATACGCCTTCTTCACCTGCCTGGGTTCACTCGTGGTATGGTGGTTGATAGTGCCAGGCATGAGTGTCATCTTCCACGACAGCGTGCTGAGCGCCTGGGATCCTAGCATCGTGAAGACCGTGGGTGCGATGAGTCCGGAGGAAATCTTCCGTGCCTACGCCCGCAGCATCGGTATCGGCGGTATCGCCATGGCAGGTATCATCGGCATCATCAAGAGCTGGGGCATCATCAAGAGCGCCGTAGGACTTGCCGCCAAGGAACTGAAGGGCAAGAGCGATGTGGATGAGAACGTGAAGCGTACCCAGCGCGACATCTCTTTCAAGATTATCGCCATCGGATCGCTCGTCACCATCCTCGTCACCTTCCTCTTCTTCTGGTTTGGTGTGATGGAGGGCAATCTGCTCTTCGCCGTCATCGCCATCCTGCTAGTGGCAGCCATCGCCTTCCTCTTCACCACCGTGGCAGCCAATGCCATCGCCATCGTGGGTTCCAACCCTGTATCAGGAATGACCCTGATGACGCTCATCTTCGCCTCTGTGGTGATGGTGGCTGTAGGTTTGAGAGGCCCAGGCGGAATGCTTGCAGCCCTGATTATGGGTGGTGTGGTTTGTACCGCTCTCTCTGTGGCAGGTTCGTTCATTACCGACCTGAAGATTGGTTACTGGCTGGGTACTACGCCTAAGAAGCAGGAGGGATGGAAATTCCTCGGCACCCTGGTGAGTGCGGCTACCGTGGGCGGCGTGATGATGCTGCTCAACGAGACCTACGGATTCGCTTCCGGCTCTCTGGCTGCTCCTCAGGCGAATGCGATGGCTGCGGTCATCGACCCTCTGATGAATGGTGTGGGTGCACCTTGGATTCTCTACGGCATCGGAGCCGTGATTGCCATCGTGCTCACTTACTTCAAGATTCCAGCCCTGGCTTTTGCCCTGGGTATGTTTATTCCATTGGAGCTGAACGTTCCGCTGCTGGTAGGTGGTGCCATCAACTGGTATGTTACTTCGCGCAGCAAGGATGCCAAGGTGAATGCGGAGCGTGGCGAGAAGGGTACGCTCATCGCCAGCGGTTTCATCGCCGGTGGAGCCTTGATGGGTGTGGTCAGCGCCCTGCTGAAGTTTGGTGGCGTAGAGGCCAGCATCGCAGAAAGCTGGTGGGCGAACCCAATGTCTGAGGTCTGCTCGCTCATCGCCTACATCTGCCTGATCGGCTTCTTCATCAGAGCAACGAAGAAATAATCTGATTCAGAAAGAATAATCTGATTAAAAAGAATAAAAACAAAAAAGAGAACATCGCGTTTTGCAATGTTCTCTTTTTCTTTTTTTATCCCATTCCCGTTTATCCCATTTCAGCAAATTCGGCAGGTTTCATGCCAAACTGCTTCTGGAAACATTTTGTGAAATAGCTAGGACTGCTGAAGCCCACCATATAGCTCACTTCGGAATAGTAAGCCACTTTCAAAAACACTCTTCACTCTTCACCGAAAGGGCATAAATACCTGTAACTTAAAAACTTGCACAGGTGAAGAGCTTACGCCACTCTTCACCTCTCGCAACCCCAGTGTTTATCGGGGTTTCAGCCGATTTGGTGAA
>OOIG01000815.1_pt1 | contig 25013 bp, 23 predicted proteins | sample 1692091 | NCBI WGS metagenome assembly OOIG01 (sample SAMN06348188, study PRJEB24527) | human gut metagenome | biome: human gut; feature: ankylosing spondylitis patient; material: feces | host: Homo sapiens | place: China | collected 2015-10 | reverse complement strand
GCAGCAGACCCGAAGATCCGCTGCCGCACATTAAAGCTTTAAGAAGTCTTATGCGCCGAACTTAGCAACATTGAGCTTTATTCCGGGGCCCATAGTTGTAGCTATAACGCAGGACTTGATATACTGGCCCTTAGTAGAAGCCGGCTTAGCCTTAACAATAGCAGCCATAAGCGCGTCAAGGTTTTCCTGGAGCTTCTCAGCGCCGAATGAAACCTTGCCTATGGGGCAGTGAATAATGTTGGTCTTATCAAGACGGTACTCAATTTTACCTGCCTTTGCCTCGGTAACAGCCTTGGCAACATCGGGGGTTACAGTACCTGCCTTCGGGGTAGGCATAAGACCGCGCGGTCCTAAAACCTTACCGAGACGACCCACAACGCCCATCATATCGGGTGTTGCGATTACAACATCAAAATCAAGCCAGTTTTCGTTCTGGATTTTGGCAACGAGCTCCTCAGCGCCTACAAAATCAGCGCCTGCCTCTTTAGCAGCGTCAGCCTTATCGCCCTTAGCGAAAACAAGAGTTCTTACGGTTTTACCTGTTCCGTTAGGCAGAATAACCGCGCCTCTGACCTGCTGGTCAGCGTGGCGAGAGTCAACGCCCAAGCGAACGTGAATTTCAACCGTTTCATCAAATTTAGCAGTGCCGGTTTTTACTGCAACCGCAACCGCCTCTTCAGTATCGTAAAACTTACCGGTTTCAATAAGCTTTGCGCTGTCATTATATTTTTTACCGTGTTTCATTGTTTACCTCCCAATAAGTGGTTAAATCGGAATTTTCCTCCCACAAGAGAGAATTTAATCGACAACTTCTATACCCATGCTGCGGGCAGTACCGGCTATCATACTCATAGCGGACTCAATGCTTGCAGCGTTAAGGTCGGGCATCTTTGTTTCGGCGATTTTCTTAACTTGCTCTCTGGTGATTTTGGCAACCTTGGTTTTGTTAGGTGTGCCGGAAGCACTTTCAATGCCGCAAGCCTTCTTAATAAGAACGGCTGCCGGCGGAGTTTTAGTGATAAAACTGAACGAGTGATCTGCATAAACGGTGATAACAACCGGGATTATGAGACCGGCATCATTCTTGGTTCTTTCATTAAATTCCTTGGTGAACGCCATAATGTTGACGCCGTGCTGACCGAGAGCAGGACCTACCGGCGGAGCCGGAGTAGCCTTACCTGCGGGGATTTGAAGTTTAATGTAACCTGTGATTTTCTGAGCCATTTGTTTGCACCTCCATTATTCGTGGTAGCGGCGAAAAAACGCCTTTCGGAGCGGTCATATTCCGTTCCTCCCACCGTGGCACCGTAAGCCTGTGCCGGGCTCCCGCGTTATAAGCGGATAAGTTAATAAGCATTTCTGCGTATTAAGCATTTAGTCATCGAGCGCTATCTGGTCAAGCTCGAATTCAACCGGAGTTTCCCTGCCGAACATTGAAAGCGCCACGCAGACGTTATTGTTCGCAGTGTCAACCGATTTAACGGTTCCGGAATAGCCCTCAAGCGGGCCGCTGATGATCTTAACGTTATCTCCCTCGCGGTAGCCTACCTCAACGCTGTGCTTTTCAACGCCTAATGCAACTACCTCTTCATCCGTTAGCGGAACAGGCTTTGAAGCCGGCCCCACAAAACCGGTGCAGCCGCGAATGTTTCTTACAACATACCAGCTGTCGTCGGTCACTATCATTTTAATGAGTACGTAACCGGGGAATATTTTACGTTCAACCTCGCGTTTTTTATCTTCCTTAATTTCGGTTACGGTTTCGGTAGGAATTTTAATATCCTGAATTAAATCCTGCATACCGCGGCTTTCAACCATTGTTGCCAGGTCGCTTGCAACCTTATTCTCATAACCGGAATAGGTATGAACCACATACCATCTTGCTTCTTGTGTATCAGCCATAAACTACCTCCGGCGGCTTACACGCCCAATATCAGTTTTAAAAGCTGACCGAGACCGTAATCCACCAACCATATAAACGCGCCGACTACAGCGCACATTATAAGCACGATAACCGTGTTTTTAACCACGTCACGCGGACCGGGCCATACGATTTTCTTAACCTCGCTCTTATAATCGCGGAAGAAACGTATAACGCGTTTTACTATGGTGAGCTTTTCGCCCTTTGATTCTGCAACCTCAATATAATCATCTATAAAGAGATAAGCCGCAGCAAGCGCTGTAAATACCAAAAGGGCAATTGCAGTAATAAGCACAAAGCTTGAGTAGGTAACGCCGGTAACATCCGGTAACGGACGCTTATCAACAAACTTATAAGGATTGCTTAAAGCGATAACCAGCATATAAATTGTGCTTACCAAGCCCACTGCCGGGGCAAAGTAGCGAAGCTTTTTGGATTTAAAGGAAAAAATGCTCAAAATAAAGGCAATAGCGGTCAGTAGCAGGCAAAACAGAATATCGGACGATTTAGCCATTGTGTATTCCGTTCCGCCGACAGTAACCTTACTGCCGAAGGCGAGAACCGCACCTACTACCGAAGCATTGTTTCCGCCGCTTGTAATATTTGCAAACGGCATAAAGAACAGAACGAGCGAAGCAAGACCGAAAACCGACGCCGCAAAGCGGCAAATTTTGTTTATTACTTTCATTCGTCCACCCTCCTACTTCGTTTCCTTGTGTAAGGTGTGCTTCTTGCAGAACCTGCAATACTTGTTCATTTCAAGCCTATCAGGATCGTTTTTCTTGTTTTTCATTGTGTTGTAATTGCGCTGCTTGCATTCAGTGCATGCAAGTGTGATTTTAACTCTCATAACGGCACCTCCCGCTTTACGGAAATATTTTTTGCTTTTACTAATTCAAGCCGATTTATTCGGCAACGTAAAAGTAAACGCCTCCCTCGGTTTTGCCCGTCCCGTTGCACCCGCACGCGCTGAAAACGCGCACGAAAAGCACACGCGCAAGGGCGCAGGACATTTCAACCGGTTCCTTTGCAAAAAAAAAGAACCTTTCAGAGGTAATAGTATTATAGCATATACTCTGTAAAAGGTCAAGCATTTTTTGTAAAATAGCTTTCCGGGCTCTGCCGTCCGATTTCTTCGTATTGACAGGCATATCCGCATAGTCCTGTTTACTAATATTATACTTCACCCCGGCAGCCCTTTCGGGGTGTCGGGGTGAAGGTTCGGCTTATCAATATTTTACTCAATATTGACAGTTCTCTGTTAAATTCTAATTACCACGGTGAGGTGCTTCCGCCCTGATCCATACTGCTGCTTGCAGTAACAACATCGTTAGTTTCAAGCTTTATTACTTCAAGCTCGGGCTTTTGAAATAAATTTTTCATTTTCTTCCCTCCTTAATTTTCCTTTCAGATAGGCTTAGATATCTGAACAGTTGTGTAAATTGTCACAACCTTGCCGTCCTTAATAAAGGTGAAGTAAGCACGCGCATAAACGGCGTTAGCTTTCGCAGTATCGCTGGACAATGTAAATGTATGCGCATATGTGCCCTCAACAGTCGTAAGACGAGTTGCCTTTTTAAGAATTGTTGAGTTATCAACATTTTCAAGTGTAAGCTCTTTGCTGTTATCCTTTGCAAGAATTATACCTGCCTCAACAAATGTATAAGAGCTGTCAGCAGACCAAGCGGCAGTAAAGATAATATACTGTGAACCGTTACCGGTTTCTTTTCTTTCGCTTACAAGCAAGGTAATAACAGGCTCCTTAACCACAACAGTATCGGAATAACGGGCTTCAAGCGCAACATTACCTGTAACATAGAAAGAATATGCCTTATCATAGCTTACAAGAGTTCCGTTGATATACCAGCCGGCAAACTCTTTGCCTTCTATATCCTCAGCCGTTACGGTTACATATGACCCGTATGTATATTTGCCTTTTTCTATACCATCTACTGTAACAGTATAAACTGTTTCGGTATCAGCTTTATACTTTGCATAAATAGTAATTGCGGCATTTCCGTTTACTTTAATTCTGCCGTTTTCTTCCTCATACTTATTTCCGTCAGCGTCATACCAACCGATAAACGTATATCCTGCATAAGCAATAAGGTTTGTGGGAACATTTACATAACCGTCACTATCAGCAGAAATTGCCATAAGAATTGTATTGCCCATATCTCTGAAAGTAACATATGCACTGTCTTCTGAATAACAGAATACTGCTTTTATAGTAAGGTTATCGCCCAAATAAAAGCTGTATGTCGGGGCATCGGAAATAACACGTCCCTCACTGTTCACCCAATAAAGGAATGTTGAACCAGCACGCGGAACAGCCTTTACTGTAAACTGAGTTCCGATTTCATAAGGAACTTTAGTAATTGAGTTGCTCCAAATACCGGAATCACTGCCATTTATTGAATATTCCACTTTTCCGGCACCGTTTATATCAACAGAAAGATTTCTTTTTTCGGTAGTTACCTTAGGCTCAACACCGTATGTACCGTCAGTGTTAGCCTTGGGCGCATAGCCGGCTGCACAGTAGTCGGCAGGAACAGCGCTTGAGAATGTACCGCCCGAAACAGCAATAACATTCAAACCGAAATCGCTTTCAGTCATGTCTTTCCAGGTATAAGCCTTAATGGCCTTTCCGTTTTCAGACGTGAATGTGCCGCCGGTAATTGTAACATTAGCGAGACCCTTATAACCGGGACGGTTTACAACGGAAACCGCCGCGCCGTCCTGAATTGCACCGTCGTTTTCGGTTTTTGCTACCGGGTCGCCGGTTACATTTATTACGCTGTCGCCGCTTATATTCAAGCTGCCTGCGCATACCTGAACACCCATAGTCTTTGCAGTAATCTTGCTGTTTTCGATATTGAGCGCACCGCTGCTCGGGAAATAAATTCCGAAGCCGTTCGGTACATTAAGAGTACAGCCCTTTAATGTAACGGTATCGTTTGTGTTGTTACCATTGGTTTCAAATCCGCTGTTACCGTTAGAGATCATTTCAACGTTCTCAAATATCAGTGTGGAATTGTCATATGTGATAGTACCGCCAATTGCTGACGGAATAAGTCCGATCATAGAATTACTGATAACTTTACCGTTCTTAACCGTAAGCGTTGCATCAGAGTAGTTAATTTCAAATGCGGCATAGTTGATACCGGTACCGGTATAAGTCCATGTGTGACCGTTAAGATCAACCGTGCGTTTTATACTGCCGGAGCTGAATGTCCCGGCTGTTTTGTAGTCACGCAGCAGAACAATCTCTTCACCGCTGGCAGTCTGAGCTTTGAAAGCCTCATCCATGGTGTAATACTGTGTGTTGCCAACTTTTGCAAGGTAAGCTTTTGCAACGCTGTACTTGCCGTTTTCTACAGTTATTGAAGAGCTTTCAACCAGATATGCAGTAGGATCATTAGTAAATGTACCGCCGGTCACTTCAATAGCAGCCTTTTTAGCATTGTCTATCGCGGTTAATTCACCGGTTGTAGGATCGTAACTGCGTGTATCCAATTTACCGTTAACAGTACCGCCGGTGATTTTGACTGTTGCCTTTTTGTTTTCGGCATTGCCATAGTTTACGGAGGTTACATTGCCGTTGATAGTACCGCCTATGATTTCAAGCGTAGAATTTGCGCCGCCGCTGTACGTCCAAGACGCGGCATCACCGTTCACTGTACCGCCCTTGACGGTTGCTCTGAACCAGTTTTCAATCGCATAGCTGTTGGCAGAGTTGATTGTACCACCGTTCAGGAAGAGATCACCGCGGTCAACCTTGATAACAACAAAGTTATTCTGAGTGAAAGTACCGCCCTTAATGTTCAGTCCGGGATATTTAGCAACGCTGTCATCACCTATGCGGACAAGCGATGCTCCTTTTCCTTTTGAATTGCCGCTGTCATTCTTAACATTGCCGCCTTCAAAGGTCAACCAACCGGCTCCCTGAACATCAATAACGTAGTGTGAAGAAACACCGGAGTTTTCTGCAGTGTCCTCACGCATAATGGTACCGGTCCGGGCTGTGCTGGAATCTTTAACTGTGACCCTTGCCGTAACGGTAAGCGCCGGTTTGCCCTTAACGGTTCCGCCGTTCAGCGTGTAGCCGTTAAGATCAAGTGTAAGCTGCTTTGCTATTGTTACGTTTTCTCTTGTGTCAGACACGAGCGTAACAGTTTGTCTCCTGCCTGCCGCGTCAATTGCAGCCTGTAGGGTTTCGTATTTAACGCCGTTTAGCTCGGCTACATATTTGCCGGATTTCACGCCGTAAGTACCGTCTTCATTCGTTGTCGGAATAAAGCCGTCAGTGCACCATTCCGGTTTAACTTCATTTTTGAAAACGCCGCCTGAAATAGCGTAGATTCCTTTATCAAATATCGTTTCAAAATTACCGTCTTTTATGGTTATAAAAGAACCGAGGTTTCCGTTTTTGTCGGCTACATCTGTATCGCCCGAAAGATAAGAAATCTTTGTTTCTGCTCCCTTTACGGTTAAATTTCCGTGCACGGAAGTTGTCGGAGCGCCTGTTGTATTAACAAAAACAGTGCCGATAGTAGAGTTTTCAACCGTTACATATACATTTCCGCCTACCCAAAGGTCATTGGCCGCATAATAATTGGTATCGTTCAGCTCCATTGTTCCCTTGCTGCCGGTAAGAGAGGAATTTTTAATTGTGGCATGAGAACCGCCGCCCGAAATATGTATTCCGGCACCGTAAGAAATTCCACTGCCGTTTATCGAGGTAACGCCGTCAAATACGGTTTCGCCCGCGCCGCCTTCATTCAGGAATATTTTTGATATGCGTATCACTTACCTTGGAATATATAGTTAATTCCTACCCCGATATACTATATAATGGGGTAAATTGCCGCCACTGCCACCCACCTTTGCAGGGAAAACGGGCGGGTTTTAATGTGAAATGCTGCACCTGAAAAACTTTTTGAATTTCTTGTGTATTTTATTATTGACTTTTTGAATTTGTTTTGATATAATAATAAGGCTGTAAAGGCAATATCCGGGTGTGGCGCAGCTGGTAGCGCGCTTGACTGGGGGTCAAGAGGCCGCAAGTTCAAGTCTTGTCACTCGGACCAAAAACCGCTGAAACATTGGTGTTCAGCGGTTTTTTTATGCTTATTAGGTATTTTGCCGCCACTTTTCGGAAAAACATATTTTCACGACCGCATAGACAATACAATCGGGTAAAAGTATTCATCCTTTAATTTATCAAACTCCAACCACTATATTTTGCCCTCGGAAATTATCATAGCACATACTCTGTAATTAAACTTTTCATTGCCTATCTTAAAGGAAACATCCATTTGATTTTTATACCGCAAATTTTGATTAGTTAAATACAAGCATATCATACCATTATAAGAAAATACACCCTTGTATCTTCTGTCCCGCTTTGAGTTCTTTAGCTTTACAATCCGATTCAAATTCATGGACACTGTATATTGAATAAAATTAAATCATATGATATAATAACCTCACGAAATGCTGACAAAATTAAAGATTTTGACCGTTTCGGAGAACATTGAATGACTAAATTGCGGCTTTCGCCGCCGGCGCACAAGTAATTTATGATATATTAAACTTAATGAGGTGACGGTATGAACGAAAATAATAAAGATTTTGAAAAAGAATATGACTCCTTTAAGGATGTTGCCGAGTTTCAGAATAATATGTTTAACCCGGGTCATTACATCGGTACGGGTAAAGTACCGCCGACAGTATCCGCACCGGGGAACGCAGCGCCGATGGCGGTGTTTTGCTTTATTACCTCTGCCGGTATTTTTGCATTTGGCTTATGGCTGTTCTTTTCTGATGCCCGGGTTGTGTCTTCGGGGCTGATTGAGTCGCCGCTTATAAATAAAATCATCGTATTAATAATAATGTCGGCAATTTCATTGTTTGATCTGTTGCTGGCTTTAGGTTATACGAGAAAAGCAAAGCGGTACCGCAAAGCAAAAGCCGCAATTGAAAATGAGGAGACCGACGAAGCGGGCGACGATGCGATTTGGCAGCGCACCTGCCCCGAATGTGGAAAAACCCACGATATTGATTACCCTAAATGCCCGGATTGCGGCTATAATTATCTTGAGCATCGGAACTGAGGATATTACGAAAGGGTTGGGAAAATGGCGGATAATACCGAAAAGAAATGCGAATATTGCGGTGCTGCTTATACTGTAAGCGACGGATACTGCAGAAATTGTTGGAAAAGGCTGCCCGACGCCGTATACCCAAAAGAAGAGCTGTTAAACGGAGTGAAAAAGGCGGACTGGCATTTTTTCATTGATAAAAACGCTTCGCGTTATGTTGATATTTACGCCGAAAACGAGAATAAAAAATTCTTTTTAAGCTGGAACTGGGCGGCATTTTTCTTTGGCGTTAATTGGATGTGCTACCGTAAAATGTATAAAAACGCGGCGCTTTTTGCGGTTATCTATTCTGTTTTGGCGTTATGCGTAACGCTTTTAATATCCTGCTCTTATCGGGGACAATTAACGCCTCTTTACAAAGAGGTAGCAGAGTATGAGCAGAATTATAACGCGGATGATTACACGGCAAATAATCCCGATTTAATTATAGAGGTGAACGGACAGCCGATAAGGGCCTACGAGGCGGAAAAAGAAATATATTACATATCAATTAAGATTACATTATGGTCGGTTCTTGTAATAATAGTTTTACAAATACCTATCGGGCTGTCAGCCGATTGTATTTACAGGTCGCATATACTTAAAAAAATTAAGTATTCAGACGGCGGAGCATCGTACATAGCTTTTTTTGCGGGCGGTATTTGCAATAATATTTTCAACAGATTTATTGTAAGCCCTATTGCACTTGCTTTGATAAAAATGATTATGAAATAGCTTTTTATAAACCGCAAGATCGGCGGAATATAACAGCACATTATTTACCTGCCATTTTCGGAAATAACGCTTTTAACCGAAAATGGCTTAACTTTTATGGATTTCGGAGTTATTATACAAATAACAAAGCCGGTTGAAATTTGACTCTGTTTGGAGACTTAATTATAGTGCCGTACCGCTCTTAGGTACAAAAAAGCTGCTCATATCGGTATGCTCCAGCTCCAGCAGCTTTATTTTTTTGTCAATTCCGCCGGCATACCCGGTCAGGCTGCCGTTTGTACCAACCACGCGGTGGCAGGGAATAATGATAGATATTTCATTGTGCCCAACAGCTCCGCCCACCGCCTGTGCCGACATCCTAGGAAGCTTTTGTTTTTTGGCGAGCTGTCGCGCAATCTCGCCGTAGGTTGTGGTTTTTCCGTAGGGAATTTGCAAGAGAATTTCCCATACAGCCCTGCGAAACGCAGAACCGACAATATGCAGCGGCGGCATAAAATCCGGTTTCTTGCCTGTGAAGTAAACCTCCAGCCAGCGCTTTGCTTCCGAAAGTGCCGGGGTGTTCTGCTCTGTATACCCGGCAGGCAGGCTGCGGGCAAAATATTTTTGCCCATTAAACCATAAGCCGGTCAGACCGATTCCATCTGCCGCCAGCAGAATACCACCCAGCGGAGAATTGTAATGTTGAATAAATGTCATAATTTACACCTCAAAATATGTATTTGAAGCCTGCGGTGCTTCTAATCGGTCATAAACAGAGAATAAAGAGGTAAGAAGTAAAAATCCCCATTCTTACGAATGAGGATTTTTGGAGCGGATAATGGGAGTCGAACCCACCTGTTCAGCTTGGGAAGCTGACATTCTACCGATGAACTATATCCGCATTTTGGTTTGTTTTGTTATTATACCATAATTACACAGCTTTTGCAAGTATTTTTTAAACAACATATTTTAAGCAGGCAAGAGCTTAATACATCTCGCTCAACCTTAACAAAAAATTAAATATTTGCTTGTTGACAAACGGGTTATTTGTGTTATAATAGTTAGCAAGCTAACAAATATTAGTGAGGTGATTATGTGCACGGCGAAAAGGACGTAGGCTTTGAAATACGCACGCTTTCAAATCTTATAAGGCGCGATGTTGAAAGAAACATTGCCAATATGGACCCTAAACCAAACGGACGTATACACGGCTGGGCAATAAATTATTTTTATGAGAACCGCGACAGAGATATTTTTCAAAAGGATTTTGAAGAAAAATTTTCAATCCGGCGTTCAACCGCAAGCAATATGTTAAAGCTTATGGAAAAGGACGGTTATATTAAACGTGTGAGCGTTGAAAACGACGCGCGGCTTAAAAAAATCGTGCTGACGGACAAAGCGGTAAAAATTCACACCGAAATATGCAAAGATATTGCCGCGCGGGAGAAAAAGCTGCGAAAAGGGCTGACCGACGAAGAGCTTGAAGCTTTTTTCCGCATTACCGAAAAGCTTAAAAACAATATGGAAGAATAGGAGAGACAGTATGATAAAAACACTTATGGGCAGTATAAGGGAATACAAAAAGCCCTCAATTTTAACCCCGATATTAGTTTCTATTGAGGTTATAGTTGAGTGTGTTATTCCTTTTTATATTGCAAAGCTTATAAACCACATACAAAACGGCACGGATATGTCGCTTATATTAAAATACGGCCTTATGCTTATTTTATTGGCGTTCGTTTCCCTGTTTTTCGGGGCTATGGCGGGCAAGACCTGCGCCACGGCTTCGTGCGGGTTTGCAAAAAATTTGCGGCACGACCTGTTTTACAAGGTTCAGGGCTTTTCGTTTACCAATATCGATAAATTTTCAACCTCAAGCCTTGTAACCCGCCTTACGACCGATATTTCTAACGTGCAAATGGCGTATATGATGATAATACGCATAGCGGTGCGCTCACCTATGATGTTCATTTTCGCAATGATAATGGCGTTTAAAATGTGCCCACAGCTATCCACCGTGTATGTGGCGTTAGTGCCGTTTTTGGCATTCGCGCTTTTCCTTATAATTAAAAAGGCAATGCCGCTTTTTAACAGCGTGTTTAAAAAGTACGATAACCTTAACAACTCAATTCAGGAAAACGTTAAGGGAATGCGGGTTGTAAAATCCTTTGTGCGCGAGGATTATGAAAAAAACAAGTTCGGCAAGGCTTCCGAAGAGGTATGCGCCGATTTCACAAAGGCGGAAAGGCTTGTAGCCCTTAACAGCCCCGCAATGCAGATTGCAATGTATGCGGCAATGGTAATAGTATCCTATTTCGGCGCAAAGCTTATTATAAGCAGCGGCGGCAGCGCCATGGGCGTTGGCGACCTTTCAAGCCTGTTCACCTACGGTATGCAGATATTATCAAGCCTTATGATGCTTTCAATGATTTTTGTTATGATAACTATTTCAAACGCGTCCATACAGCGTATCTGCGAGGTTTTAACAGAGGAAAGCACCATTGAAAACCCCGAAAGCCCAAAAACAGACGTGCCGGACGGCAGCATTGATTTTAACGGCGTTTCCTTTAAATATCACGCGGGCGCGGAAAAATACGCCCTTACCGATATTGACCTGCACATAAAATCGGGCGAGACTATAGGCATTATAGGCGGCACGGGCAGCAGTAAATCATCGCTTATTCAGCTTATTTCCCGCCTTTACGACGCAACCGAGGGCGAGGTGCTTGTGGGCGGCAGCAACGTTAAGGATTACGACATTGAAACGCTGCGCAACGCCGTTTCGGTGGTTTTGCAGAAAAACGTACTTTTCTCGGGCACAATTAAAGAAAACCTGCGCTGGGGCGATATGAACGCGACCGACGAAGAGCTGGTGCGGGTATGTAAACTGGCTCAGGCGGATGAATTTATAAATACCCTGCCCGACGGGTACGATACCCACATAGAGCAGGGCGGCACAAACGTTTCGGGCGGACAAAAGCAGCGCCTTTGCATAGCGCGCGCACTGCTTAAAAAGCCGAAAATAATTATTTTTGACGACTCCACAAGCGCGGTTGATACCAAGACCGACGCGCTTATAAGAAACGCGCTTGCAACCGAAATACCCGATACCACAAAGATTATTATAGCGCAGCGTATTTCATCGGTGCAAGATGCCGACCGCATAGTTGTTATGGAAGACGGCAGAATAAACGCCGTGGGCACGCATGAGGAACTGCTCCAAAGCAATGAAATTTATAAAGAAGTATACTATTCGCAGAATAAGGCAGGTGAAGAATAATGCCGGGACCGAGAGGATTCAAGGGCGGACCTAAGGCTAAAAACGCCAAAGGCACGCTTTCAAGACTTTTTAAATATCTTTTTAAATATTACAAAACCTATCTTGTTATTGTAGGCGTGTGCATTTTATTGAGCGCGCTTGCGGGAACGGTTTCATCGCTCTTTTTAAATCAGCTTTTGCTTGTTATTAAGGACGGGCTGGATATAGGCTTTAATTCCGTTTCGGGCAGACTTATGCAGGTAATAGGGCTTATGATAGGCTTTTATGCTTTAGGCGTTATTGCCACCTTTATTTACTCGCAGCTTATGGCGGTAGTTACGCAGGGCTTTTTAAATAAAATGCGGCAAAATATGTTCGGCAGTATGCAAAGCTTGCCCATAAAGTATTTTGACACGCACACCCACGGCGATATAATGAGCTACTACACCAACGATATTGATACCCTGCGCCAGTTAATATCGCAAAGTATGCCGCAGCTTTTCACCTCGCTTTTAACAATTATAGCGCTGCTTTTCTATATGCTTTATTTAAGTGTCTGGATGACCCTTGTGGTATTCCTCGGTGTTTTCGCCATGACTATGGTGACCAAGAAAATAGGCGGCAACAGCGCGCGCTATTTTATAAAGCAGCAAAAGGCTATAGGTGTGGTAGAGGGCTATATAGAGGAAATGATGAACGGGCAAAAGGTCGTTCAGGTATTCTGCCATGAGGAAGAAAGCAAAAAGGACTTTGACAGGATAAACGACCAGCTGTTTAAGGACGCCGAAAGCGCAAATATATTTGCAAATATACTAATGCCTATAATGGGCAACATAGGCAATATTCTGTATGTGCTTATAGCCTTTATCGGCGGTATTCTGATTATTGCAAACGCGCCCAACCTTTCCCTTTCGGGGCAGGCAATTTCGGTGGCGGTGGTAGTGCCGTTCCTTAATATGACGCGGCAGTTTACCATGAGCATAAGCCAGGTTTCACAGCAGATAAACTCGGTAGTTATGGCTATGGCGGGTACCGAGCGTATATTCGAGCTTATGGACGAAAAGCCCGAGACGGATGACGGCTACGTTACCCTTGTAAATGCAAATATTGATGAAAACGGCAATATAACCGAGAGCGAAAAACGCACGGGCATTTGGGCATGGCGCCACCCCCACCACGACGGCACTGTGACATATACCCGCCTTATGGGTGACGTGCGGCTGTTCGATGTTGATTTCGGCTATGTTCCCGATAAAATAGTGCTGCATAACATTGATATTTACGCAGAGCCGGGACAGAAAATAGCATTTGTGGGCGCTACGGGCGCAGGCAAAACCACAATTACCAACCTTATAAACCGTTTTTACGATATCGCAGACGGCAAGATAAGATATGACGGCATAAATATAAACAAGATTAAAAAAGCCGATCTGCGCAGGTCCTTGGGCGTTGTTTTGCAGGATGTAAACCTGTTTACGGGTACGGTTATGGATAACATCCGCTATGGCAGGCTTGACGCAACCGACGAGGAGTGCATAGCCGCGGCAAAGCTTGCCAACGCGCACGGCTTTATAGAAATGCTGCCAGAGGGCTACAACACGGTATTAAAGGGCGACGGCAGCGGTTTATCGCAGGGGCAGCGGCAGTTGATTTCAATTGCGCGCGCGGCGGTTGCCGACCCGCCCGTTATGATACTTGACGAGGCGACATCAAGCATAGATACCCGCACCGAGGCAATAGTTCAAAAGGGTATGGATAGGCTTATGCAGGGCAGAACGGTGTTTGTTATTGCTCACAGACTTTCCACCGTTCAGAACTCGGACGTTATTATGGTGCTTGACCACGGCAGAATTATAGAACGCGGCAGCCACAAAAAGCTTATTGAGGAAAAAGGCAAGTATTATCAGCTTTACACCGGCGCATTTGAACTTGAGTAAAATCACATCACCCTACCGATTGCCCGGTGTGCCTCAGCACATACTCTGACGGCGACATACCGTAATGCCTTTTAAAGCAGCGTGCAAAATAGCCGGGATCAGAAAAACCGCAAAGCGCCGAAAGCTCCGAAATCTTTATATTCTTCTCTGTTCTCAGCATTTTTTTAGCAAATTCAAGCCTTAATATTTGTATATACATCATAGGGGTAAGCCCCGTAACCACCTTAAACCGCCGACAAAAGTATGCTTCGTCATACCCGAATCGGCGGCTTAATTCTTTTGAGGATATATCCTCGCGGAAGTTGCGCTCAATATATTCGGTAACGTTGCGGAATCTGTCATCCGATAAAGCGTGAATACGCTCCCCCGCCGCGCAATATTTATAAAGCAGACCCAAAAGCCTGTAAATTCCGCCAACCACCAAAAGCGGTGAAGCGCCGTCGCCCGAAAGCTGTTCATCGGCAACCGCTTTTGCGGCGGCAAATACCTCTGGATTACTTGAAACTCCGGCAAAGGCTATTCTCTGCTCGGCAACCGGCACAAGGTATTTCTCGGTGGCATTGGTAGAATTATAAAACGCCTGCACATCAAACATAATTGTCCGGTAGGAAACACCGTCCGGTCCCGAAATGCCGCGGTGCGGCTGCCCCGGCATAAAAACGGCGACCGAGCCCGCCTTTGCATACTCCTTAATATCGCCCGAGTATATTTCAAGCCCGCCGTTTAAAATTACAAGTATTTCCATTCGCTCGTGCCAGTGGGTCGTAAAGCACAGCTGGGCACCCGAGCGAAAAACCGAGTCATGAATTTTAACGGCGCTGTCGCCGTATACAACAGGGGTAAGCTCCTTTTGTCCGTCTAATCTCACGAAAATCACCTAAGTCAAAAAAATACTGAAAAAAATCAAAATAATCCTAACTGCTGCATTATATTTATGCTAACATAAAATTATAAGAAAATCAATATTCAAGGGGGATTTTTTAATGAAAATTGGAACCTGCGTACATTTGAATGACATAAACGAAATGTCAAAAAAGTTTGAAGAGCTGCTCGCAAACGGTTTTGACAGCTGCCAGCTCATTTCCTGGAAACCTGAGCTTTGGACAGATGAAAACGCCGAAATACTGAAAAAGCTTATAGGCGATAAAAAAATAACCGTTTCGGCATTTTGGTGCGGCTGGGAGGGCCCCACCGTTTGGGATTTTTACGACGGGCAGATAACCTTAGGGCTTGTACCGCCCGAGTACAGAGTTCACCGCATTAAAAATTTATGCGACGGCGCCGATTTTGCAAAAAAGCTCGGCATAACCGACGTTGTAACTCATATGGGCTTTATACCCGAGAACCCGAACGACCCGCAGTTTGCGCCCTTCTGCGTTGCGGTAAGACAGGTTGCAGAGCATTTAAAGCGCAACGGTCAGTACCTTTTGTTTGAAACCGGGCAGGAAACGCCGGTTACAATGCTTCGCTGCTTTGAAAAGGTGGGAACAGATAACCTCGGCGTAAATCTTGACACCGCAAACGTTATTCTTTACGGCAGAGCAAACCCGGTTGACGCGCTTGACGTTTTCGGCAAGTATGTTCGTAATTTGCACGCAAAGGACGGCTGCTACCCCACCAACGGTCACGACCTCGGTATGGAGACCCGCATAGGCGAGGGCAAGGTAGATTTCAACCGCCTGTTTGAAAAGCTGCATGAAATAGGCTATGATTCCTACGTTACAATAGAGCGCGAAATTGAGGGTGAGGAGCAGAACAAGGATATACTTTACGCAAAGGAATATCTTGAAAACATAATTGAAATGGTTTACGGTGAAGCAAAATGAAAGGCTTAATGGTAGATTGCTCAAGAAACGCGGTTATGAACCTTACCGCCCTTAAAAGGTTTGTAAAGCTAATATCGGCGCTGGGCTACGATACGTTAATGCTTTACACCGAAGATACTTATGAGGTTGACGGCGAGCCGTATTTCGGGCATCAGCGCGGAAGATTTTCAAAGGCAGAGCTTAAAGAGGCAGACGCTTTCTGCCGTGAAAACGGGGTTGAGCTTGTCCCCTGTATACAAACCTTGGCACATCTTAACGCAATGTTCAAATGGATAAATAAGTACGGCTGCATAAATGATACCGCAGATATTTTGCTGGCGGACGACGACAGATCCTATGAGCTTATAGATAAAATTTTCGCCACGCTTTCCGAGTGCTTCACCACCCGCAAAATACATATCGGCATGGACGAGGCGTATATGGTGGGTCTCGGTAAGTACCGCGATAAGCACGGCGACACCGACCGTTTTGAAATTATAAACCGCCACCTCCATAAGGTGTGCGATATTGCCGATAAATACGGCTTTAAGCCTATGATATGGAGCGATATGTTCTGCAAGCTTGCAGATGCCTCGGGTAATTACTACAGCAAGGCAAACCTTGAGGCAATTCGCAAAAAAGCCGATCTGCCCGAAAATGTAACGCTTGTTTACTGGGATTATTACAGCACCGACTACAACCACTATTGCAATATGATAGAAAAGAACAAGGCGTTCGGCAGACCGGTCGCGTTTGCGGGCGGCGCATGGACATGGAAAGGCTTCGCGCCGGGCAATCAATTCAGCTTTGATACCACCCTGCCCGCCGTTAAAGCCTGCCGTGACCGCGGCGTAAAGGACATTTTCTTTACCATGTGGGGCGATAACGGCGGCGAATGCTCGCGTTTTGCGGTTTTACCCGCGCTCTGCTATTCGGCTGAGCTTTTAGAGGGAAATGAAAATATGTCGGACGCAAAGGCGCGGCTTAAAGCGGTTACGGGCATGGAATTCGATGATTTTATGTTGCTTGATAAGCTGGATAACCCTACCGAAAAGCTTGATTACAACGCCTCGAAATATCTGCTTTACTGCGACCCGTTTATGGGGGCTTACGACAGTAAAATAACCTGCGGCGTAAACGGTTACTACAAAGAGCTTTATAAAAAGCTGTCAGCAATTAAAGCAACAGATGATTACAAGCCGTATTTTGAATCTGCCGCAGCGCTGGCGGATGTTCTGTCTGTCAAGGCGGAGCTGGGTATTAAAACCCGCGCGGCATATCTTGCAGGAGATACAAAAGCGCTTAAATGCATAGCCGAAAACGATTATACCGCCGCTATAGATAAGCTAAAAGCGTTTTACACCGCTTTCCGCAAATTCTGGTTCTTTGAAAACAAGCCGCACGGCTTTGACGTGCAGGATATACGCCTCGGCGGGCTTATAATGCGGCTTGAAAGCTGCCGCGACAGGCTCTTGGAATTTTGCGATGACACCGAAAAGAAAATACCCGAGCTTTCAGAGCCGGTGCTTGAAGACGAACGCTCAAAAAGCTGGGATAATATTGTAACTGCAAACGTTATTTAATTAAAGGAGATTTTAACTATGTTAAAGGTTGCACTTGTAGGAGTAGGCGGAATAAGCGGCGCGCATATTCCGGCGTGGGAATCAATGAAAGACGCCGAGCTTGTGGCGCTGTGCGATATTCGCCCCGAGCAAATGGAAAAATACCCGAACAAACGCCGCTATACCGATTTTGATGAAATGCTTGCAAAGGAAGAAATAGATATTCTCGATATCTGCCTTCCTACCTATTTACACGCCGATTTCTCGGTTAAAGCTATGGAAAAGGGCATTAACGTTATTTGCGAAAAGCCCGTTTCGCTTAAAAAAGAGGACGTGGCGCGCGTTTATGCCGCCGCAGAGAAAAACAATGTTAAATTTATGATAGCGCAGGTTTTGCGCTTCTGGCCGGAATATGAAATTGTTAAAAAGATTTATGACGAAAAAACCTACGGCAATCTGCTCTCCGGCTCTATGACGCGCCTCGGCTGCCGCCCGAAGTGGAGCTGGGATAACTGGATGACCGATAAAAACCGCAGCGGTCTGGTACCCTTTGACCTTCACATTCACGATTTGGACTTTATGGTTTACGCCTTCGGCAAGCCTGCCAAAACAAACGCTTTTAAATCTACCACCGAAACACAGGACTACCTGAACACGGTTTACCGGTACGATGGATTTTTCATAAGCACCGAGGCATCGTGGTATGCGTCGCCCTATCCGTTTAAGGCGGCGTTCCGTTTCCAGTTTGAGCACGCGGTTGTAGCCTGGGAAAACGGTGAAATGAAAATTTATGAGGAAAACGGGAAAATCTGGTCGCCTATTTCCGGCGGCGACGGGCTTGATACCGGTAATATAGGTCTGCCCGCAAGTGACGCTTATGCAAACGAAATACGCTATTTCACCGATTGCGTTGAAAACGGCGTTTTCCCCGATAAGGTAAAGCCCGCAGAGCTTGAGGCTGTGCTTGATATTTTGAATACGCTTTGATTTAAGCTTTAAAAGGCGAAGTCTCCCCGCGGCGCGGGGAGACTTTTTACATTTATACTTTGCAGTTTCCGGTTTTCCTGTTATTTAAGCGCTTATATATCACACCTGCAAATATCCTTAAACTCCTCCCGCCGAATTGCTGTATAATCCTGCCCCTTATAAAGCATAACCACCGGCGGGCGCGGAATACGGTTATAATTTGAAGCCATTGAGTAATTGTAAGCCCCGGTGCCCGCAACTGCCAGAATATCGCCGCGGCAAACCTCGGGCAGCATAACATTTTCCTGTATTATATCACCCGATTCGCAGCAGCGCCCTGCCACTGTTGCTTTAAGGCTAAGCTTTTCTTCGGCTTTTCCCGCGGCTATAACGGTATACGGCGCGCCGTAGAGCGTGTAGCGCGGGTTATCGGTCATTCCGCCGTCTACCGAAACAAAAGTCACTCCGCCCGGCGTTTTTTTAACGCTGCCCACGGTGTAAAGAGTAAGCCCCGCGTTTGCCGCAATGCTTCTGCCCGGCTCAATAAATATTTTCGGGGCGGCAATTTTCATTTCCTCACTGCGAATTTTTATTACTGCCGGAATATTTTTAAGCATAGCGTCAATATCGGGCTGCATATCGCCATCGGTATATTTCACCCCGAAACCGCCGCCTATGTCGAGTATTTCGGCGGTGTAGCCTGTTTTTTCCTTTACTTCTTTTATAAATGCCAGCATTTTTTCCACCGCCGCAACAAACGGCGCAGCAGCGAATATTTGCGAGCCTATGTGGCAATGAAAGCCGCATAGGCTTATATTTTTAAGGGAAAGGGCTGTCACGGCGGCTTTCAGCGCCTGCCCGCCCTCATAATAAAAGCCGAATTTTGAATTATATGTCCCGGTAGTTATTTTCTTGTGGGTGTGCGGGTCTATGCCGGGGGTTATTCGCAGGAGTATTTTCTGAACCCTGCCCCGCTCCCCCGCCATTTTGTCAAGGCAGAAAAGCTCGTCTTCATTATCTGCGGCAAAGTAGCCTATTCCGCTGTCAAGCGCATATTTTATATCGCTGTCGGTCTTGTTATTGCCGTGAAAAATGCAGCGTTCCATAGAAAAACCGGACGTTGCGGCGGTGTAAATTTCACCCGCCGATACAACGTCCGCTCCCACTTCTTCGTCCTTTAAAATCCTATACATTGCGCGGCAGCAAAACGCCTTTCCTGCGTAATACACCGCAGAGCCGCAGGGAAAATAATTTGCAATTGCGTTTTTAAAAACATGCAGATTTTCCCTTATTTTTCCCTCGTCCGTAAGATACAGCGGCGTGCCGTACCTTTCCGCAAGGCTTACGGTATCAAGCCCCGCAAATATAAGATGACCCGCCGCGTTTACTGCCATATTGTCATAAAGCAATATTAACCCCTCCGAAAAAGCGCCTCCAAACGCTTGGCCGCTTCAAGGGTATTTTCCCGGTTGCCGAAGGAGGTCAGGCGGAAATAGCCCTCGCCCGCCTCGCCGAAGCCCGCGCCGGGTGTCCCCACAAGCTGCGCGTTTTTAAGCAGATAATCAAAAAACTCCCAAGAGCCTGCGTTGCCCGGGCATTTAAGCCATAAATACGGTGAATTTTGCCCGCCTACAAATTCAATTCCACTGTTTTTAAGCGCCCCGCCTATTATACGGGCGTTTTCCATATAATACTCCACAAGGGCTTTACATTCCTTTATTCCCTCGTCGGTTAAAACCGCCTCGGCGGCGCGCTGCACAATATACGGCACACCGTTGAATTTAGTAGCCTGCCGCCTTGCCCAAAGCGCCGAAAGCTTAGTATCACCCACTGTCAGCTCATCGGGAAATACGCTCCAGGCACAGCGCGTGCCGGTAAAGCCAGCGGTTTTTGAAAAGCTGCAAATTTCAACGGCACAGCTGTCCGCTCCCTCAATTTCATATATGGAGTGCGGGTAATCACCGCTTATAAACGCCTCATACGCCGAATCGAATATTATAAGCGAGCCTGTCTCGTTTGCAAAATCAACCCAAATTTTAAGCTGCTCGCGGCTGTAAACCGCACCGGTCGGGTTATTGGGCGAGCAAAGATAAATAACATAGGGCTTTTTCTCGGTGCTGCCCGGCAGCGGCAAAAAGCCGTTTTCGCGCGTGCCCTTTAAAAAGCTTATTTTATGCCCGCTCATAATATTACTGTCAAGATACACGGGGTACACGGGGTCAGGTATAAGTATTTCGTTATCGCCCAAAATATCAACTATATTGCCTACGTCGCTCTTAGCACCGTCAGATACATATATCTCCTCGGGGTTTCTGTTTACCGAAAAGCGCTTATAATAATCTGCTATTTTTTCCCTTAAAAAGTCATAGCCGTATTCGGGCGCATAGCCCCTGAAGGTAGCGGCGCTGCCCATTTCGTCCGCTGCGCTTTTAAGTGCTTTAACAGCCACCTCGGGCAGCGGCAGGGTAACATCGCCTATGCCCAGCCTTATAATTTTTTTATCGGGGTTTTCGGCGGAATACTCCTTTACCCTTTTTGCAATTTCCGAAAAAAGATAGCTCTTTTTCACATTAAAATAATTTTCGTTTACCTTTATATTAAGACTCATAATTCATACACCCCGTCATACACTTTTTCAGCCGCTCCCCTCATATATATATGAAAATTTTCGGCATATGTTATCATTAAATCCCCGCATTTAAGCCTTACGGTTATTTCTTCACCGCGCTTACAGTGCCCGTTCAGCACCGCCGCGACTACCGCCGCGCAGGCGCCCGTGCCGCAGGCAAAGGTTTCCCCGCTGCCGCGCTCCCACACCCGCATTTCAAGCTCTGTGCCGCTTATAACGCGTATAAATTCGGTATTTACCCTTTCGGGAAATATAGGCGTGTTTTCAAAGGCAGGTCCTATTTTTTCAAGGTCAAGCCCCTGCACGTCGCCGCAGAAAACCACCGCGTGCGGGTTCCCCATTGATACTGCGGTTATGCGGTATTCTTTGCCCATTATCTGCAGCGGCTCGTTTATCATACGCTCGCCGTCAAAAATCACGGGAATATCGCGCGGGGTTAAAATGGGCTTACCCATATCCACGGTTATAAACTCCGCTTTTCCGTTTTTAGCCTCAATTTTAAGGGTTTTTATGCCGCTTAGGGTTTCAACCGTTATAACGTCCTTTTTTGCAATGCCGTTATCATAAAGGTATTTCCCCACGCAGCGTATTCCGTTGCCGCACATTTTGCCCTCGCTGCCGTCCATATTGAACATACGCATTTTCGCGTCCGCTATATCAGACGGGCAAATAAGTATAAGTCCGTCGCTGCCGACCGATGTTCTTCTCGGCGACATACGTCGAGCCAGCTTTTGAGGGTCCTCTATTTTCTGCTCAAAGCAGTTAATGTATATATAGTCGTTACCTATGCCGTGCATTTTTGTAAATTTAATCTGTTGCATACACACGCCTCCGTTTATTAAAATTTTACCATAACCGCCCCTCTTTGTCAAACCGCCGATAAAAATTGTTGACTTTTTATTGCTTTTCGCGTAAAATGAATTAAACGGATATTGTGCCATAAAATAATTTAAAGGAGAAAAAACCGTTATTTTTTAAATTTAAGCGCCGGGACCGTACATATGGCATAGCGGTTGACGAGGATGGGGAGCATCGAAATATTCGGCGGATGTCCCACGGCAGGCATGTCGTAAACACGCGTTTAAACCCCGGGAGTAATTCCGGAAACAGAGACGCGCTGCTATGTCAGAAAAAATATTTATACGTCGGTATGTACGGACGGCAGCTAACTGAAATGACGGATTTTTTAACCCGCCTGTTTCGGCTTGTTTTCATATGCTTACAAGGGATAAATGCGCCTTTCCGTACTGCTGCGGAAAGGTGTATTTTTATGTGCGGAATAGTTGGATTTACAGGTAAAACACAGGCGGCGGGATTTTTGCTTGAGGGTCTTGAAAGACTTGAATACAGGGGCTACGATTCTGCCGGAATAGCGGTACTTAACGATAATAATTTGACGGTGTGCAAAACTACCGAAAGAATTAAAAACCTTGCGGGAAAGACAAAGGGCGGCAAGGATATACACGGCACCACAGGCATAGGTCACACTCGCTGGGCGACCCACGGCGCGCCGTCGGATAAAAACGCTCACCCGCATACAAGCAGCAATGGTAAGTTCGCCGTGGTGCATAACGGAATTATTGAGAATTATGTTGCCCTGCGCGAAGAATTAAAGGCGGAGGGTGTAGAATTCAAAAGCGAGACCGATACGGAGGTTATACCGCAAATGCTCGCCCACTGCTATACAGGCGACTTTTTCGAGGCGGTTGCCAAAACCGTTAAAAGGCTTGAGGGCTCGTATGCACTGGGCATTATATGCACCGATTACCCCGATACACTTATAGCCGTGCGCAAATTCAGCCCGCTTATATTGGGGCTGTCGGATGATGCCAATTACATTGCCTCGGACGTTACGGCAATAGTATCTCACACAAAGGATATTATGTATATTGAGGACGGCGAAATTGCCGTGCTTACCCCCTGCGGCGTTAAGCTTTATGACGGTGATAAAAACGAGCTGCACCGCAACCCCGCCGTTATCAGCTGGGATGTTTCCGCTGCGGAAAAGGGCGGGTACGACCACTTTATGATGAAAGAAATAATGGAGCAGCCAGCCGCCGTTAAGCAGACGGTTGAAAGCCGAATAAAGGGCAGAGAAATTGTGTTTGATGGCTTAAAGCTAAACGCCGAAATGCTTAAAAACACCGAGAAAATAGAAATTGTAGCCTGCGGCTCGGCTTATCACGCGGGCATGGTGGGCAAATATGTTTTTGAGGAGCTTTTGCGCATACCCACGGCGGTGGATTACGCCAGCGAATACCGCTACCGTAACCCCATAACGGGGAATAAAACGCTTACAATAATAATAAGCCAATCGGGCGAAACGGCTGACACGCTTGCCGCGCTTAAAGAGGCGAAAAAGCGCGGTTCGCACACCCTCGCTATAGTAAACGTGGTAGGCAGCTCAATAGCAAACGCGGCAGACGACGTTATTTACACCTGGGCGGGTCCCGAAATTGCGGTTGCCACCACAAAGGGCTATTCCACGCAGTTATCGGTGCTTTATCTTTTTGCGGTTTGGGCGGCAAGGCTGCTTAAAACCGCCGAAAGCGCGCGGCTTGAAAAAATATTTGACGATATTCTAAGGCTGCCCGAGCTTACTGAGCGTGTAATTTTGGCAGAGCCGCAAATAAAGGAAATGGCAAAGCACTGCGGCGACCCGAAATCGCTTTTCTTCATAGGCAGAAATATTGATTACGCGGTATCGCTTGAGGCATCGCTCAAATTAAAGGAAATATCCTACATTCATTCCGAAGCCTACGCCGCAGGCGAATTAAAGCACGGCACTATTTCGCTTATTGAAGAGGGCAGAACGGTTATAGCCCTTGCTGCCTACGAGGAGCTTTTTGATAAGCTGCTGAGCAATATTAAAGAGGTAAAGGCGCGCGGCGCGCACGTTTTAGCCTGTGCCACCGAGGGGCATACCGAGGTAGCAAAAGAGGCGGAGGACGTTATTTACATTCCTAAAATCGACCCGCTGCTTTTAGCCTCCTTAGAAGTAGTTCCTTTCCAGCTTTACGCTTATTATGTGGCGCTTTATAAGGGCTGCGATATTGATAAACCCCGCAACCTTGCAAAATCGGTTACGGTTGAGTAATTTTTAATATAGGAAACGCCCTCGGCGCTGTAAATAGTGTCAGGGGCGTTTTCTATACTATTATTTTCCAATAGTATTTTCTTTCAGATTGCGGAAAATCATCAAGGACGCCGTGCTCGGGGTCAAGAAATTTTCCTTTAAAATACAGCGACCAATGCCAGCAGCGCGGCGTTTCAAGGCTTAAAAAGCATATTTCGGGCAGCTCCTCGCGGTCGTTTACCGCTACGCGGTTTTTTTCGTATGTAATTCCCAGCTCATCCAGCGCGGAATACATCATTTTAAGGTCGGTCTCGCGCTCGGTGCCGACAATTTTTATTATTTCCTCTACCGATTTTCCCGAAAGCATGGCAAGCACCGCCTGCCCACATTGCAACGGCGTAGGCTCATGAATATAAACAGGTTTTTCGCAAAGCGGCATGGGCGGTCACCTATGCGAAAAACCGCGCTATTACGGGCACAAGGTATGTTACAAATGTAACTATTGCGCCGGCGGTTAAAACACCGAGCGCGATTGACGGAAATGCTTTTTTCAGCTTCATTTCAAGCATTGCGGCAATAAGCGCGCCCGTCCATGCGCCCGTACCCGGCAGCGGAATTGCAACGAAGATAAACAATCCCCAAAAGGCGTATTTCTGCACCGTTTCGGATTTGCTGTTCGCCTTGTTTTCAAGGCGGGTTACAAGCCCGTCAAGTTTGGGCATTTTTTCGCGCATAAAGGCAAATATTTTTTTAATGAATATAATAATAAACGGCACGGGAACAAGGTTGCCCACAATGGCTACGGGTATTGCCGCCCAGTAGGGCAAGCCCATACCCACGCCTATGGGTATTGCGCCGCGCAGCTCGATTACCGGAACCATTGAAACTAAAAAGGTGATAATAAGCTTTCCGAATGTTGTGCTGAAAAATGACATAAAAATCTCCTTAGTGTGACAGGACTCGAACCTGCCGCGGTTTCGCTCGCCGCCTTTTAGATTGCG
>OOIG01000814.1_pt1 | contig 25034 bp, 19 predicted proteins | sample 1692091 | NCBI WGS metagenome assembly OOIG01 (sample SAMN06348188, study PRJEB24527) | human gut metagenome | biome: human gut; feature: ankylosing spondylitis patient; material: feces | host: Homo sapiens | place: China | collected 2015-10 | reverse complement strand
CCGCAAGCGCATCGGCGGCGTCACGGGGGACGTCTTCGGGGCCCTCATCGAGACCACAGAGTGCGCCGTGCTGGCGGTCTGCTGCCTGCCGTAAGGACATGACGACCGCCCCCTGAAGGAGGAATCCCTATGGAAGATATTGACCTGACCCTGTTCCTGGGCGGGACCCGCAGCGGCAAGAGCGCGCTGGCCGAGGCCCTGGTCTCGGCAAAGGCCCGGGGGCCTGTCTGGTATCTGGCCACGGCCCGACCCCTGGGAGACGATCCTGCCATGGCCGAACGCATCCGGCGCCACCGCAGCCGCCGCCCCGCCCACTGGCACACGCTGGAATGCCCCCGGCATCCGGGCCGGGAGCTGGCGCCCCTGCTGGCCGCACAGGCCGCGGATGCCCCCGTGCCCACCATCTTGCTGGACTGCGTGACCCTCTGGATGAGCAACATCCTGTTCGCGCTGGACGATCCGCAGGATGCGGCGGCCTTCGAGACCAGCCTCACGGAAGAAGTGGACGAATTGCTGCACGTCATGCGGGCCTTCCCCTGCCGCTGGGTGCTGGTCTCCGGCGAGACCGGTCTTGGCGGCATACGGGCGGAACGTCTGGCCCGTGTTTTCGACGATGGCCTGGGTCTGGCCAACCAGATGCTGGCCGCACAGGCACGGGAGGCCTTCCTTGTGGTGGCCGGACGCTGCCTGCGGCTGGAAAAGCTGGAATTTTGAGCCCCGCCCTTCCGGGAGCCTGCAGCCGCCGTGCACAGTGCCGCTCCCGCTCCGTACGCCAAAGCAGAAGACGCGCCCTTCCCTCCACGGGAAGAGCGCGTCTTTTTGTTTCCATGCTGCCGGCAACAGGCAAGCACGCCGTCTTCTGTTTCCAAGGAACACAGGGGGCATAAAAAAGCCGGGGCAAGGCTGCTGCCTGCCACCGGCTGTCATCCCTGACCGGCACAAAAACTGCCCGGCCCCAGAAACAGGAAAAGGCTGGTATTTCTACCAGCCTTGCTTTCCATTGGTGCCGAAGGGGAGAGTCGAACTCCCACTCCGTTGCCAGAACTAGACCCTGAACCTAGCGTGTCTACCAATTCCACCACTTCGGCGCGGAAATGTATGTAGCGGATTTGCCCCTGCCTGGCAAGTGTTTTTTGTAAAAAAATTTCCGGCCCGCCATTTTCCGCTCCCGGCCTGCCCGGCAGGCCCCGGCCGCCTTGCCTTGCGCCTGTCCATGCGCTACACAGCAAGGCACACTCTTAATGCAAGGATACGCCTCATGCAGGACAATTTTTCCCATCTGGACAAGGACGGCAACATCACCATGGTGGACGTGGGCGCCAAGCCCGACACCCAGCGTGTGGCCATTGCCGAAGCCATCGTGGAGCTTTCGCCCAATACCCTGAAACTGCTCAAGGAATGCGCCCTGCCCAAGGGCGACGTGCTGACCTGCGCCAAGGTGGGCGGCATCATGGCCGCCAAGCGCACCTCGGAACTGATCCCGCTCTGCCATCCCCTGAACCTGAACCTCGTGGACGTGCGCTTTGAAGTGCGCGACACCCCGCCCAGCGTGCGCATCGAGGCCGAGACCCGCACCACCGGCCCCACGGGCGTGGAGATGGAAGCCATCATCGCCGCCCAGACCGCCGCTGCCGTCATCTATGACATGTGCAAGGCCGTGCAGCGCGATATCGTCATCAGCCGCGTCCGTCTGCTGTTCAAGGACGGCGGCCGCAGCGGCGCCTTCCACGCCAAGCCCCTGGACTAAGACGGATGCAGTTCCCTGCCATCGATCCCGTGGCCTTCAGCATCGGCTCCCTGCAGCTGCGCTGGTACGGCCTCATGTATTTGCTGGCCTTTTTCGTGGGCTGGGGCCTGGCCCGCTGGCGGGCCTCCCGTCCCGGTTCCGGCTGGAAGACCGTGGATGTGGACGACCTGCTGACCTTCGTCATGCTGGGCGTCATCCTGGGCGCGCGCCTGGGCTATGTGCTCTTCTACGATCTGCCCGCCTACATCGACGACCCCGGCGAGATCCTGCGCATCTGGAACGGCGGCATGTCCTTCCACGGCGGCCTGCTGGGCGTGCTCTGCGCCTTCTGGTATTTCGCGCGCACCCGCAAGAAGTCCTTCCTCGAGGTCTCGGACTTCATCGCGCCGCTGGTGCCGCAAGGCCTGTTCTGGGGCCGCATGGGCAACTTCATCAACGGCGAGCTCTGGGGCAAGGTCAGCGACGTGCCCTGGGCCATGGTCTTCCCCACCGGCGGGCCCTGGCCGCGCCACCCCTCGCAGCTCTATGAAGGCCTGCTGGAAGGGCTGGTGCTGTTCGTGGTGCTCTGGATCTTCTCCGCCCGGCCGCGCAAGGCGGGCGCCGTCTCCGGTCTTTTCGCCCTGCTCTACGCCGTGTTCCGCTTCGGCGTGGAATTCGTGCGCGTGCCCGATGCCCAGCTGGGCTACCTGGCCTTCGGCTGGCTGACCATGGGCCAGCTGCTCTGCCTGCCGCTCATGGCCGCGGGCCTGTGGCTGCTGTGCCGCACGCCGCGGGAACGGGCCGCCGTGGAGCCCGCGACGGCTCCCCGCAAGGCCAAGAGCGCACGAAAGCGTTGACAGACCTTGTCTCTTCTGTGTAGATATTCGCCGCTTATCTGAATTTTTCTGGAGGAAATATGGCTAAAGAAGGTTCCATTGAAGTTGACGGCGTGGTGCAGGAAGCCCTGCCCAATGCCATGTTCCGTGTGGAGCTGGAAAACGGCCACGAAGTGCTGGCGCACATTTCCGGCAAGATGCGCAAGTTCTACATCCGCATCCTGCCCGGCGACCGCGTGAAGGTGGAGCTCTCTCCCTACGACCTGACCCGCGGCCGCATCACCTACCGCATGAAGTAGCCCGCACCCGCCCCGCCTTTTCAGCGCACCCCTGACTGTACTGACAGAGGTGCGCTTTTGTTGCGTCCTGTGGATGATTGTTTTGGAGTAACTACCTGATGATATCAAAAGAAGCACTTGTCGCAGCCCTGCATGAGGGGGCCTACCGAGCTGCTGCCGAATATTATGATTACTCAAAAACTTTCCTGACCAAATGTGCCGGAGAAAGCTATATGGTAGCCTGCATGGCACAAGACATCAGGCGAACATCCACAGTACCTTTTCTTTGCCTTGAGTATTGTAACGGTACATTTACCAAAGACCTGAAAGAAAATTTTCGAGGACCTAAAGGCGATTTCCAGCGTGGATCAGGCCGTATCGATATGGTCATTTTGAACAGAGACCGCCAGCTCAAATTCGCTATCGAGGCGAAATGCAATGCGGCCTGGAATGATACATATTGTCCTGACATCGAAAGGTTACTCTGGCTCAGGAATAAACTCAGGCGGAATGAAACCAAATATGACCTGATCGCCAGTATTTTTATTGCTCTTGTCTCATCCTCAAGTAAAATCAGTTTTAAAAAAGCCCAAAAACACCTTGTTGGTAAAGTAAAAACCTGGACAGACAACATAACAGCCTGCCTTGATGAAAATGGCGCTGAAAATTACTTTTTCAGTGAGGGAGATGACGTATTCTCCGGAATAGAATACTATAAAGAAAAACAAAATAACTTATCAAAAGTCTATACCGTTTCCACCTCTCTTTGTTGTATTATCGAATAATACCTGCCACACATGTGAGCATTCCTAGGATATTTTTCAAGAACTATGTTGCACGAAAAAAGGACGCCACAGCGTCCTTTTTTATCTTCCTCGTCGACTGCCCATCAGCCAACCTGCCTGAATCCCCCTCTCTCCCTGAATAAAGCGCGTTTGGGAGAGGATGAGAGGTGGGGGAAGAGCCCCTTTTTCACGTTAGTGAGTGGCCAAACGGTGCCCCGCAGGGCCGTACTCGTTGCGATGAAGAAATCTACGGGTATCGACAGTTAGAGCAAGGGAAGGCCTTTTTTCCCTAAAAAAGAACGCGGCCCCCAAAAATCATCTAGACCCAGCCCAGGGCCCGCAGCACCAGCATGCAGCACATGGCCATAAGACCGGCCAGGATATCGTCCAGCATGATGCCCCAGCCTGCGGGCAGCCAGTTTTCCGAGGCGTGCACGGGCCAGGGCTTCCAGATGTCGAACAGGCGGAACAGGGCAAAGGCCCAGACCAGACCGGGCCACGACCACTGGCCCGCGCCCAGGGGCAGCAGGGCGATCCAGACGCCCACGAGCTCGTCTATGACCACTTCCCCGGGGTCGGTGCGCCCCAGCAGGATCTCGGCCCGGGTGGCGGCCAGACCGCCGGTCACGACGATCACGGCCAGAAAAAGCAGACGGCCCCAGAGCGGCAGGGGCAGAAAAAGCAACGGCGCCAGCAGGGCGGCCAGAGCCGAACCGGCCGTGCCCGGAGCCTTGGGCGAAAGCCCGGCGATGCCCAGACGGCAATAGGCCAGGATGCAGGTATTCCAGAATGACATATCGTTCCTCCACGGCTCCGCGATACAGGGGACACAGGGGCACAAAGGCATCCATCCTCAAAGCCGTCCACGGCACGGCGAATGCCTCACAGATGCCGACGTCCACGGCCACGCCCCGAACACGGGCGGTCACGGCCATGGACGATAGCGGACTGAGCCCAAACGAACTCCCGAGCGGATGTCTTGCCTCGGCACCGGCACGGCGGTCTGTCGCGAACGGGATACCGCGCGGGCGACGCGCCCCAAAGCATCCTTGCGCGGCTGTTCCTTCACAGCTGTCTGACAGTCCGTGACGGCCCCGGCACGTGTCCCGATGAGCTTTCCCTGCCTTCCGCCCCGACAGGAGCGGGCGTGCGGCACGACCCGGACAAAGCACTGTCGTACGAAAACGTGCCCCCCTGCCGGGCCTCACCTGTGACGGCGGAGCCTCGGGCAGTGTAGCGGCTCGGCCCCCGTCTGGCAACGCCCGCCCCTTGACGCCGCAGGAGCTGCCAGCTAAAAAGGAACCCACGCCCGGATGGTGGAATTGGTAGACACAAGGGACTTAAAATCCCTCGGCCACCGGCCGTGCCGGTTCAAGCCCGGCTCCGGGTACCAGAACAAAAAAAGCCGTCGCAGACCTGTCTGCGGCGGCTTTTCCTTTTTCTCAAGCCCCCATCCACCGGCGGGACAAGCCCGCAGCCGGGAGGGGAAGCCGGGCAGGCCCGGCCGTCTCTTCCGGGAGATCGTCCAGGCCGGAGCGGGGCCCGGCATCAATAAGAGATGGCCTCGAAAACGCCCTCCACCCGGCAGGTGCCGCCATGCAGATGCAAGATGCCGGAAAGGCTGTCCTGCATCTCCAGTACGGCCTCGTCCCGCAGGGCCAGCGTGGAGCAACGTGACGCGAAGAGCAGCGTCTCGGAGCTCGCCAGGCTGTAGATGCCCTCCTCTTCACGGGTGACGGTGACCTTATGGGTCCCCCACCGCAGGCGCTTGCGGACATAGACCGTGTCCACGCTGCAACGCGTGCCGTCCATGAACACCAGTTCGCCAAAGAGGTCCGAGCGCAGCAGGGCTTTTTCCTGAAACGCCCGGACGGAACAGAACTTCGTCTTGATGAGGATGTCCCGGTCGAACGCGGCGTAGAAATCGTCGGCAGTCCGGGTCACGGTGAGGGGATGCTGCCCGGCCGGGCAGGCAACAGCGGTCAGAAGCAGGAAGATCAGGGCCAAAAAGGTCCGTGTCATATCGTCTCCAGTAAGATGTTCCGGCGCCGCGGCATCTTCCCGCCCCCTTCCGGGACCTTCCCCACGCCGCCGGGGAACGGGGCAACGCCCGCTGTCCACCGGAAAAACGGACACGAAGGAAAAATGCATCAGAAGCATGGCGGGGCCGCCCCACAGGCAGCGCCTTTCCTGCGCTGAGTACGGGAAGCGCGGCGCAATGTCCAGCGCTCGGTACAGGCCCTGCCCACTGCCTGCCGGAGAGCCCGCCCATATCCGACCAGGCATCCCGGTACCCTCCCGCATCACTGCCGGTCACAGGAAGGGCGGCCGTCGCCATCCGGCTTTCCGCAAGCCCGCCTCTTGCCGCAGCTCCTCGCATCCCGGGACGGGGACGCCGCCCCCAGATGCAAGAGCCTGCCGCCCTTCTCTCCCGGCTTTGCTGAAAGCATCCTCCTGCGCCGCGCCTCCCGCACCAGAGCGGCCTGCCTCCGGGGATGGCCGCCACACACCGCCTGCGGACGCTCCTCCTGCTCGACCTTTGCGAGCCCCCGCGCTATACTGGCAGGGTGTCCGCGCAGTCTGCGGACGTTCCCTTCCTTTTCCGACCCGGGAGGTCTTTCATGGACGCCCTGCAATGCATCCTCACCCGCCGTTCCTGCCGCTCCTATGAGGACCGGCCCATCCCCAAAAAAGAGATCCTGGAGCTGCTGACCGTCGGCACCAAGGCCGCCACCGGCTCCGGCATGCAACCCTGGGGTTTCGTGACCCTGGAGGGACGGGAAAAGATCGCCGCCCTTTCCGACGAGATCAAGGCCTGGCTCAAAGAGAACTTTGCGGACTTTCCCTGGCTGGCCCAGTACAGGGAATGGCTGGACAACCCCAATTACAACATCTTCTATGACGCCAACAACGTCATCTGCGTCTACGGGGACACGACCTCGCACTGGTACGTGTATGACGGCACCCTGTGCACGGCCAACATCATGCTGGCCGCCCACGCCAAGGGCATCGGCTCCTGCTGGATCGGTTTTGCCCAGGACTTCATGGACCGTCCGGAGATCAAGGCCCGCTACAAGGTGCCGGAGCAGTGCCGCTTCGTCAGCGCCCTGAGCCTGGGGTACGCCAAGGGGCACCTGCCCGAAGCCCAGCGCAAGGAGCCGGTCATCTTCAACGGCTAGATCCCCGGGACGGGCAGCCGCCGGAGCAGACCGTCTGCAGGATGGCCTCCGCGCCATGACGGCGGCAACGCCGAAGCATCACCATGCCACGAGTCACCATCCTGCCGGGCGGCCCCGGCACGACCGGCAGACATCAGAACGTGAAAAGGCGGATCTACGGATCCGCCTTTTTTATCGTGTACCGGGGCAGGAGCGCAGCTCTTCAAAGGCAGCTCCGCCCCCGCCAGCCTATTGAGAGAAAGACCGGCCTAGGCCTTTTCCGCCGCAGGGCGCCCCTTGCGGCGCAGGGCCTGCCAGCCTTCGTGCACCAGCACAAGCGACAACGCCAGCAGCAGCACGGCGATGACCAGTTGCAGGGCCGCCACGGCCCCGCCCGTCCCGGCCAGCAGGGCACGGCCCTGGGCCACGATGCCCAGCACCAGGGCGGAGAGCGTCACCAGCAGCATGAAGAGCATGGGCAGCAGGAACATGCCGTTGCGGCGGGCAAGGTTCTGGAGCCAGCAGGCCACGGCCAGCAGGGCCAGCGCGGCCAGCAGCTGGTTGGCCGCACCGAACAGGGGCCAGATCTTGGCATAACCGCCAAAGCCCAGGCTCATGCCCAGGCCCACGGTCACCAGCGTGGCCACATATTTGTTGACCAGCACGGCCCGCCAGCCGCGCACGTCCTTCACGCTCTGGCCAGGGGCCAGCCACAATTCCTGGAACATGTAGCGCCCCAGACGGGTGGCCGTATCCAGCGAGGTGAGGCAGAAGGTGGACACGGCCAGGATGATGAGGCCGTAAGTGACGCCGCGGGCGCTCTCGCTGCCCAGGCCCACACAGGCCAGCATCTGCGACAGGCCGTCGGCCAGCACCTGGGTGGGCGTCTGGCTGGTGAAGGCATGGCCGTTCTGGGTGAAGATGTAGCCCACGGCGATGAGCGAGGCGATGCCCAGCGCGCTTTCGATGAGCATGGAGCCAAAGCCCACCAGGCGGGCGTCACGCTCGCTGCTCAGCTGTTTGGACGTGGTGCCCGAGGCCACCAGCGAATGGAAGCCCGAGATGGCCCCGCAGGCCACGGTCACGAACAGGGCCGGGAAGAGATACTGGCCGTTGACCTCGAAGGAGGTGAAGGCGGGCAGCTCGATGACCGGATGCGCGGCCACGATGCCCACCACGGCGGCCAGCATCATGGCGTAGAGCAGGAAGGAGCTAAGGTAGTCGCGGGGCTGGAGCAGGATCCAGACGGGCGTCACCGAGGCCACGAGGATGTACAGGCCCAGCAGCCACATCCAGGTATCGTAGCCCGCGTAGAGGGGGAAGCGCAGGCCCAGGGCGATGACGCCCACGATGCCCGCCACGCCCAGCAGGGTGGCCCTGCCCAGGGGCATCTCGAAACGGTAGACCAGCAGGCCGAAGATCACGGCCAGCACGATGAACAGCAGGGAGATGGTGGCCGTGGAGCCGTTGACGTGGTTGTGGACCAGCGCGCCCGAGGCATCGGTCATGAAGCCGTTGAAGGTGCCCGCCACGATGGAGGCGAAGGCCCCCACCACCAGCACCAGGGTCAGGAAGGAAAAGATGACGAACAGGCGCTTGGCCCGCAGGCCGATGCTGCCGGCGATGACCTCGCCGATGGAGCGGCCCTTGTTGCGCAGGGAGGCGAACAGGGAGCCGAAGTCATGCACGCCGCCGAAGAAGATGCCGCCGACGACGACCCAGATGAAACAGGGCAGCCAGCCGAAGACGGCGGCCTGGATGGGGCCGTTGATGGGCCCGGCCCCGGCGATGGACGAAAAATGGTGGCCCAGCACCACCGGAGCCTTGGACGGCATGTAGTCCACGCCGTCGCGGAACTGGTGGGCCGGTGTGGGTCGGGAGGGATCGACGCCCCAGACCTTTTCCAGCCAGGCGCCGTAAACGAAATAGCCCAGCCCCAGCAGGGCCAGGCCGCCAAGGAGCAGATACAGGGAATTCATGATGCACGCTCTTGAGGAAAATGGGACGGGAACGCCCTGCGCGCCAGCGGCAGCAGGGTGGCCCGGGCTGCCTTGTTGCAGACGCAGGCGGCATCGGGGGGGACGGTGTCGCGCCACGGCGCGGAAGGCAGGATGAGGGCCAGCGCGCGCAGACGCATCCAGCCGCGCAGGCCCAGCCAGAAACTCTTGCAGACACGGCAGCGCTCCACGGCGGCCGCCGCATCCTGATGCCATGACCGGCAAAGGATGATGACGCTCACATACGAGGCCATATGCTCGTCGTGGGGCCGGATGCGCTCCTGCCCCAAGGCCAGGGCCCCGTCACGGATGCGCTCCCAGGCGGCCATGTCCAGCCGGGGCAAGCAGTGGACCTGCATGTATTCGTGCGTCTCCGCCGCCCAGAGCGTGGCCTTGCGGTGCAGCACATAGGCCTCGTCACGACGGTGGAAGGCGCAGGTGGCGCGCAGGCTGCCGGGCCCGTCCTGCCGCTCCGCATCGAAGCTCGCGGCGGCCAGGGTCGCCAGCAGGGCGTCCAGCTGTCCGTCCGGGGCGCTCTCCTCCCCGGCGGGGCGGGACTGGTCCGCGCGGGTCCCCGCATCTGAAGGGGCATCCTTCTCCATGGCAAAAACTCCCGTCTCCCGGCCGTCCGCTGCCTGTGACGGGCAGACGACGTGCCGGGGACGCCGGGGATGGCCGCCCTGCCGGGCACCTCCCCGTCAACGGTATCAGGCCCTGTCCAGGGGCCAGGGTTCCACTGAAAATTCCAGACTCTCGGCCATCTCGCCCAGGGCCCGGCGCAGGGCATCTTCCCGGTGGGGCGAAAAGACCAGCTTGAGCAGGGCCGTGCGCGGCTCCAGCACGGTGAAATAGGCCGTGTTGTCATAGCCTTCCAGCAAAAAGCGGAACAGGGCCGTATCCTCCGCGGCCAGCCGCACCAGCAGCCGGGCGCTGCGGGCCGGGGGCGGCAGGGGCGGCGCGGGCTTGCGCGGTTTGCGCAGGGCCGGGGGCAGATGGGCCTCCCGCAGGTGGAAGGGACAGTGCGTCCGGGACTCGTGTTCCATCAGTACCACCCCAGGTAGCGCATCAGGGCCACGAAGCCCATGGAAAAGGCGATGGTGCCGAAAAAGCTCTTGCTCCACCAGGCCACCAGCAGGGCCGGGATGCCCGTCATCAGGAAGAGGTTGTGATGCGTGGGCATGAACTCTCCCTGATAGATGAAGACGTCCGGGCCCAGCAGGGCCGCCATGACCGCCACGGGCACGAAGGAGAGCCAGTGGCGCAGCAGGTCGGGCAGGCTCTCGGCATGCAGATACATGACCGGCCCCACACGGGGGATGACCGTCACCAGCATGCAACCCACCAGGCAAAAAAGCAGTTCCGCGTGCTGCTGTATCCAGATCATGCCGCGTCCTCCTCTTTCTTTTCCGGCAGGGCGCTTTTGTTGCGGTGCAACAGGATCACGCCCAGCGTGGCGCCCAGCACCGTGGCCACCACCACGTTCCACTGGCCCATGCCGGCCAGCTTCAGGCTCAGGGAAAGGATGGCCGTCACGATGGCCACCAGCACATGCAGGCGGCTGACGCACTGCGGCACCAGCAGGGCCAGGAACATGGCCGTGAGGGCATAGTCCAGGCCCAGGGGCTTCACGTCATGGACGAGGCCGCCGCAGAACACGCCGATGACCGTCCCCAGCACCCACGAGGCGTGGGCCGTGAGGTTGCAGGTGAAGAGCGTGGTCGTGCACAGCTTCCAGCCGCGCTGGAAGGCCGTGATATGCACGCCGAAGGTCTCGTCCGTCATCTCGCAGCCGAACAGAAAGCGCTGCCAGCGCTTGAGCGGCGCCAGCGGCTCGGCCATGGCGGCGGACATGAGCAGATGGCGCAGGTTGACCACGAAGACCGCCACGATGACGGACATGGCCCCCACACCGGCCCCCCACAACCCCGCGCAGACGAACTGCCCGGAACCGGCGAAATGGAACACCGACATGGCCACCACCAGAGCGGGCGGGATGTTGCTCTTGACGGCCAGCACACCAAAGGCGAACGCCACCGGCACATAGCCCAGCACGATGGGCAGGGCCCGGCGCACGCCATCCATATAGGGAGATGCCACAGCAGCCTCCTCTCCTGAAAATGTTTCAATCCACAGTCGCCCCGTCCGCCGACTGAGCTTTAGCCGTTGCGACGCAGGAAGCTACGGATAAAGACAGCGATGTGGTACACGGCAAGACAGCCCATGAAAGCACTGTCGCTGCTTCAGCCGTTGCGACGAAGGAAGCTACGGATGAAGACAGCAATATGTTACGCGGCAAAACAGCCTGCGAAAACGCTGTCGCTATTCGTAAGGCTCACATGTTCGCCAACGACTGGCGCATCCGTAAGCCCGCTGGTGCGGGCAACGGCTACCGCCTCCGCGACCGACGGATGGGGGTCGCGCGGATCGCCCCTCCCTGAAGGAAGGAATCGCGGAAAAGGCTTCCATCGGCTTCTCCGTCTTGTCAAGCCGCTCTGTTCTCCCTGAAGGGGAAGGTCTCAAACCACAAAGAAATTTTTGATGAAAAGCGATCTGTTATCCCTTTTCCTCCCCCTTTGGCAAGGGTCCCCGGCATGAAAGAATGCCCCCTCCGGCCAGCGCGCCGGTACACGGACCGGCCGGAGACCCGGGCAGCGCGTCCCCCGGCCCGTCACCGCCGCCCTCCTTTTTGCGGACGGATCCCGTCATGCCGCCTGCGCCCCCTGCTCTTGCCAAAGCGGGACTTTTTCGGAACAATTTTTGTTTTCCAACCTTCAGTCTTTAACCCGAGACCGCATGTCCGCCCTGTCGTTCTTCGCTCCTCGCTCCCTGCCGCCGGATCTGGCGGCCAAGACACGTTCCCTGACCTGTCTTTCCCTGCTCTGCTTCGCCCTGGCCGACGTCCGTGACGGTCTGGGGCCCTTTCTGGGCATCTTCCTGCAAAGCCACGGCTGGACGCCGGACAGCATCGGCTACGTCATGACCATAGGCGGTCTGGCGGGCATGGCCGTCACCGCGCCCCTGGGCGCCCTGGCCGACGCCACCCGCCGCAAGCGCCTGCTGCTGGCCCTGGCCTCGCTGGGCATCGTGGCCGCCCTGGCCCTGATCTTCCTTTGCCAGCACCCCCTGCTGGTGGGCGGTGCCCAGATCGTCCAGGCCGTCTGCGCGGCCGCCATGGCCCCGACCATCAGCGGCCTGACCCTGGGGCTGGCGGGCCAGTCCCACCTGCCCGCCCAGCTGGGACGCAACGAGGCCTGGAACCACGCGGGCAACGGCCTTTCCGCCATGCTGGGCGGGGCCATCGGCTACTGGTACGGAGTGCCCGGCGTCTTCGTGGTCATGAGCGGCATGCTGCTCCTCAGCCTTTATGCCCTGCACGGCATCGCGCCCCGCGACATCGACCATGCCCAGGCGCGGGGGCTCGCCCCTGAAGCGGAACACGCCACGCCCGCACAGCGCGCGGCCCTCTGGCACGGCCCCGCGGCCCTGCCCGTGCTCTGCGTGGGGCTGGTCATGCTCTTTTTCCATCTGGGCAACGCCCACATGCTGCCCCTGCTGGGCCAGTCCGCCGTGGCCCGCTTCGCCATCAACGGCGCGGCCTATACCGCCGCCACCGTGGTCATCGCCCAGGGCACCATGATCCTCGTGGCCCTCTGGGCCGCCCGTCTGGCCCGCAGGCGCGGCTACGGCATCCTGCTCTGGTGCGCGCTGCTGGCCCTGCCCCTGCGCGGCTGCATCGCGGGCTTCTGGCACAGCCCGTGGAGCATCATCCCCGTCCAGATGCTGGACGGCGTGGGCGCGGGCATCCTGGGCGTGGTCACGCCCGGCCTTGCCGCCCGGCTGCTCAACGGCACCGGCCACGTCAACCTGGGCCTGGGCGTCATCATGACCCTGCAGGGCATCGGCGCTTCGTGCAGCGCCTCCTACGGCGGGCTGGTGGCCCATCTGCTGGGCTACGGCCCCGCCTTCCTGGCCCTGGCGGCCGCCCCCTGCGTGGCCCTGGGCATCCTGCTGGCGGGCGTGCGCCGGCTGCCGCGCCTGCACCACGCCCTGCACCCCCTGGAGGACAGCTAGCCCCGCGGCCCTCCCGGCGATGCATGTCGAGAGGAAAAGACAATGACACCTTTGCAGCAAACATGTTACTCCCCACATGTTGCTACAGGCCGCAGGCGATGCTATACAGCCATCCTTCACAAGCGGTTGCGCGGAACACATCATGCATGACAAGGAGGTCACACCATGAAAAAAGCTCTTGGTCCCGTCACCCTGGCCTACCCCATGCCGGCCTTTCTGGTGGCCGCCTATGATGAAGAAGGCAAAGCCAATATCATGACCGCCGCCTGGGGCGGCATCTGCTGCTCCAACCCGCCCTGCATCGCCGTCTCCGTGCGGCCCGAACGCTGGACGCACAAGGCCATCGTGGCGCGCAAGGCGTTCACGGTCTGCGTGCCCTCGGCGGCCCAGGCCGCCATGGTGGACTTTGCGGGCATGGTCTCCGGTGCCAGGGAGGACAAATTCTCCGCCACCGGCCTGACCGCCGTGCGCAGCAAGGTGGTGGATGCCCCCTATGTGGACGAGTGCCCGCTGGTGCTGGAATGCGAACTGCAGGCCACGCTGGAACTGGGCAGCCATACCCAGTTCGTGGGCCGCATCCTCAACGTGGGCATCGAGAGCGACTGCCTCAACGAAAGCGGCCAGCCCGACATGTACCGCATCGATCCCCTGCTCTACGACGGCGGTCAGAAACAGTACTGCCGCGTGGGCGAGCCGCTGGGCAAAGCCTTTTCCCTGGGCCGCCAGTACGGCCTGTAACATCCGAACGTCCGCGCCGTCCTCCGGGGCGGCGCTCAACACCTCTACGCTGGAGAACAGACGACAATGAGCGCTTCCAAAGTCTATTTCACCGACATGCGCTGCCCCGTGGGCACCGGCCTGCTGGACAAGCTGAAAAAACTGATCGAAAAGGCCGGCATCGACAGCATCGACATGGACAGCAAGTTCGTGGCCATCAAGATCCATTTCGGTGAGCCGGGCAACCTGTCCTTCCTGCGTCCCAACTTTGCCAAGGTGGTGGCCGACAAGGTGACCTCCCTGGGCGGGCGCCCCTTCCTGACCGACTGCAACACCCTGTATGTGGGCCGCCGCAAGCACGCCCTGGAACACCTGGCCGCCGCGCAGGAAAACGGCTTCTCGCCCCTGAGCACCGGCTGCCAGATGATCATCGCCGACGGCCTCAAGGGCACCGACGAGATGGAAGTGCCCCTGGAAGGCTGTGACCACTTCCAGAGCGCCTTCATCGGCCGCGCCATCATGGACGCCGACATCTTCATCAGCCTGACCCACTTCAAGGGCCACGAGCTGACCGGCTTCGGCGGCGCCATCAAGAACATCGGCATGGGCTGCGGCAGCCGTGCGGGCAAGATGGCCATGCACAGCATCGGCAAGCCCGGCATCGACGCCGAAAAGTGCCGCGGCTGCAAGACCTGTACGCACTACTGCGCCCAGTCGGCCATCAGCATCGGCGAAGACCACAAGGCCCGCATCGACCATGACCTGTGCGCCGGCTGCGGCCGCTGCATCGGCGTGTGCAACTTCGACGCCATCAGCAACGCCTTCGACGCCGAGAGCACCATCCTCAACGAGCGCATGGCCGAATACACCAAGGCCGTCATCCAGAACCGCCCGCACTTCCATGTGAGCATCGTCAACCAGGTCTCGCCCTACTGCGACTGCCACGCCGAGAACGACGCCGCCGTGGTGCCCGACATCGGCATGTTCGCCGGCTTCGACCCCGTGGCCCTGGACCACGCCTGTATCGACGCGGTCAACGCCGCGCCCGCCATCAGCACCAGCGTGCTGGGCCAGTGCGCTCACGAGCACAACGACCACTTCACCGACATCCATCCCAAGACCAACTGGCGCAGCCAGATCGAGCATGCCCGGAAGATCGGCATCGGCAACGTGGATTACGAGCTGGTGACCGTGAAGTAAGGACGGCTCTTGCCCCGCACCCGGGGACAGCCCATGCACGACAAAAAACGGCGTCTTTCGACGCCGTTTTTTTTATGGCCTTCCGTCCGGCCGCCGTCCGTCCCCGCAAGGGGCGTCTCAGCGGTAGAGCAGTTTTTTCCAGAAGAATTTGATGTTGCCGTCGGCACTGGGAGCGGGCTCCCAGCGCAGGATGGTGTCCGCCATCTTTTCCAGCCTCCGGCAGACCGGGCTTTCCGGCAGGCAGCGGCAGAAGGGCTGCTGGCGCACCACGGCCTCGTGCACGCCGGGGTCGCTGGGCAGCACACCGGCCAGATCCAGCGAGACCCCGCCCAGGAAGTGGTCGCAGACGTCCGTGAGCCGCACGAACATCTCGCGGGCGCTCTTCATGTCCTGCGCCATGTTCACGCAGACCTGGAAGCGGTCCACGCCGTGCTGCGTCTTCAGCACCTTGATCAGGGCATAGGCGTCCGTCAGGGAGGTGGGTTCCGGGGTCAGGACGAGGAGACGTTCCTGCGCCGCCACATTGAAATAGAGCACGCTGTCGTTGATGCCCGCGCCCGTGTCCACGATGAGGAAATCCAGATCGTCCTCCAGCTCGTCCATGGCATCCAGCAGCTCCAGCTTCTGCCCCGGATTGAGCGCCAGCATCTCGCTGACACCCGACGAGGCGGGCAGGATGGAGAAGCCGTATTCCGTGGGCAGCAGGATGTCCCGCAGGGACGCCCCCTCATGGAACAGGTGGAAGATGTTCTTTTCGGGATGCAGGCCCAGCAGCACGTCCACATTGGCCAGCCCTAGGTCCGCGTCCAGAAGCAGCACGCGCTTGCCGCGCGCCGCCAGGGTCAGGGCCAGATTGACCGAGATATTGGTCTTGCCCACGCCCCCCTTGCCCGAGGTGACGGAAAATACCAGAGGATAACTGCTGTTCATGCGCGCTCCAGATGTCAGGTCTTGCCCTGACAGAGTACGATATCTGCCTGTCCCGTCAAGAGCATGGGGCAGGCCCTGTCCGTGAGCAGGCATGCAGGAAAGCGGGCATGCCTGCAGCAACGGCCGCATGACACAGAAGGATCTTCTGCCTAGGTCCTGTCCGTCTTGCAGCTTTCCTGCAGACGGTTGCAGCGCACTCCGTGGCGGGAAACAGTCAGGGCTGCCGTCGTGTCTTCTCCCGATGCACGGTCGTTCACGCGGGCCATCTCCTGTGACTGTTCCAGGCGGGCAAGCCGTTCGCCAAGATCGGCATTTTTTTGCCATAACAGCCTGTTTTCCCTGTTCAGATCCCGGCGCTCCGCTTCCAGCTGGTCCAGGCGCTCCTGCAACCAGCGGCAATGAGCCCGCAAGGCGTTGTTCTCTGCCTTGCAATCCTGGCCGGGCGCCATCTGGCAGGACAATTCTCCGGCCGTCTGGCTTCCGTCTTCCAGGGGGGCAGGTCTGTTTTCCGGCCGCTCATCCTCATCAATGTTGTCCGGGGCATGCATGGCCCCGGCTCCCGACATCAGCCAGGAGACATTGATTTTACATTTATTACAAATAGTTAAGATAACATCAGCATTGGGACAATTTTCCCCACGTTCATAACCGCCGAGAGCGCCCTTGCTGATGCCCAGCAGGCCGGCAAAAGCCTCCTGGGACATTCTGCCCCGTACATGACGGATGCGTTCTCCAAGTTTCTGCATATGTTTTCATCCTTGACCCACCCCAAAAAGAATAGAAAATCAGCTGTTAACAAAAAAATAGATATTAAAGAACACTTTTTTGTTTACTCGACCTGAATTCTGTTCTAACAAAAGAGTGTGGGCGATATTTTGTTCCATTCTCCATCATCATTGCAAGAGCATCATATCCGCCCACATTTGCGAACGCAATGCTGTTATGGGCAGTCCACGTGCAATGTATTGTATTCATTATCATTACTTGCAGTGACTCTCCGTCTCGCGCCCTGACAGCCTGCCTGTACACCTGACGCCCGTTGTTGGCCGGACGTCGCAAATTCGGGAGATGCTGTTATGCAACTTACCAAGGGAGCCATCGGGAATCTGATCAACCGGTACAAGGCGGTGCTCAAAAAGTGCCACCTGATGAACACTTTCGGCAGCCTGGCTGTGGCCGGTATGCTGGTCATGGGCGGCGCCGGCATGGCTGTGGCCGCGGGTGCTCAGGATGTGGCACTGGGAAGCGGTGACCAATACAACCCCGAACAAGGCGCCAACCACCTCATGGGCGGCTGGCTGGTAAACGACGCTGAGACTGCCGGAAAGGCTCAAGGCGACATCACCCTCACCGTCAATGGCGGTACCATCGGCGAGATCATCGGCGGCAGCTACGCCAAAAGCCTGGCGGCTAACGGAGACAGTCTCCTTACCGTAACGCACGGCGATATCACCACCACCATCAGCGACAATACCACTTCCACCGAATTCGTGGTGGGCGGCAGCAAGGTCGCCGGCGGAGACGGTGCCAATCTGGAGACCGGCACCACTGCCGTGACCATCAATGGCGGCACCTTCGGTACTGCAGGCGAAACCAATGCCTACGAGCTGGTCATGGGCGGCAACTACGCCAAGACGGCCGGTAGCAGTAAACTTAATGCCACCACGGATGGCTCCAGCGTCACCGTCAATGGCGGCACCTTCCATGCTTCTGTCGTTGGCGGCAGTGTGGCCCACAACTACAGCGGGAACGCTTCGATTACGGTCACCGACAACGGTGCTACTTCCGTGACCATCACCGGCGGCACCTTTAATCCTTCGAAAAGCTCCCTTGCTAACGACAAGGGCGGCATCAACCTCAAGGCCGCCGTCATCGGTGGTGGCCTCGCTTACGGCGCCAACACGAGTTCTGTGCTGGACGCCGGTAGCAGCGTGACCATCGACGGTGAAAAAACTGTGGTCAACGGCAAGGTCGTGGCCGGCAGTGTTGTCGCTGAAGGTGGGTACGCCGCTGTTGTCCATGGCAATACCACGTTGACCATGCAGAACGGCACGGTCAGTGACGACCTCATCGGCGGCGGCATGGTGCAGGATGCCGCTAATCTGACCGCCACGACTGCCGGCGCGGAGACTGGTGAAAACCCGAATGCCCAAAAACAGCCTGACCACAACCTCATCGTCACCGGCAATGCGGGTGTTACGGTTGCCGGCGGCAAGGCCACGGGCGAGATCGTCGGCGGCAACTATGTGCGCGGTAACGGCAGCGCCCGTGTGGCCAACTCCCTGGTCACCATCACTGGCGGCGAATTTGCTTCCGATACCGCAAACAAGGCCCAGTACGTCATCGGCGGCAACAAGTCCATGGCCTATGAGGGCGATATCACAGACACGCTGGTGGAAAAGAACAGCGGCGTCCTCGTGGACGGTGCTGTGAAGATCGTTGACGGCGCCGTGGTGGGCGGCAGCATGGCCAAGGCCGAAAAGGACGGCAAGGCGACCGCGACGGTCGAGGGCAACAGCGGTGTGCAAGTCAACCAGGGCACCCTGGCCGGTGTGGTCGGCGGCGGTCTGGCCGAAACCTACTACCATACCGAGGAAGGCTCCGCCACTTCCTCCGTGGACGGCACCTCTTCCGTGACCATCAATGGCGGTACCATCAACGGCATCGCCTACGGCGCTGTTGCAGACAATGCCGGTACGTCTTCCGCTGCCGTTGTGGGCGGCGGTCTGGCCAATGGCGCGGGCTCCAGTGCCTCTGTCACCAACACGAGCGTGACCATCGCCGGTGGCAAAATCGACGGCAAGGTCGTGGCCGGTGGCCTGGCCATCAACGGCGGTACCACCACGGCTGGAGGAAACACCCTGCTGACCATGACCGACGGTGCGGTTTCGGGTGACCTCATCGGCGGCAACCTCCTTGAAAAGAAAGGGGAAGAGGGTAGCGTCATTGTCGGCTCCACGGTGAATGTGAAGGGCGGCACGGTGGCCGGCGAAATCTACGGCGGTTCCTATGTGCGCAATACCGCTGCCACGTCCAAAGTCGATAATACGACGGTGAACATCAGCGGCGGCACCATCGGTGCCACAGAGCCGCAGGGCTGGGCGCAGTATGTTGTGGGTGGTGGCAAGGCCATGAGCAACGCTACGACGACCGAATCCTCCGTCATGAGTACCGCTGCGGTGAACATCAGCGGTGGTGACATCACGCGTGGCGCCGTGGTGGGCGGCGGCTTTGCCCGTGCCCAGGGCGCCAGCGGTTCCGCTACGGCCAACGTGAAGGACTCCGTTGTCAACCTCACCGGCGGCAGCCTGGTGGGCGTCGTGGGCGGCGGTCTGGCTGAAAACCTGGGTACTGTGGACAGCTCTGCTACGGCCACTGCCGGTGTGACCACTGCCAGCCTGACCATCGGCGGCGACGTCACGGTCAACGGCATCATCTACAAGGGTAATGATGGCGTGGAACAGCCCTCTCCCGCGGCTGTCATCGGCGGCGGTCTGGCCTACAGCAAGAATGGCTCGAAGGCTACCGCCTCTAAGGCTACCGCCTCTGTTGAGACCGCCAACACCATCATCAACGGCGGCACCATCAATGGCAATGTCTTTGCCGGTGGCATGGCTGACGGCACCAGCGCCACGGCCAATGCTGACGGCACCAGCGCCACGGCCAATGTGGGCACCGCCAACCTGACCATCAACGGCGGCATCATCAATGGTGATGTCTACGCGGGTGGTTATGCCCTCGATAATGGTACGGCTAACGTGGCCAACGCCAACGTCACGCTCAAGGGCGGCAGCATCAACGGCAAGGTAACGGTCGGTAATGCGACCAATGCCACCATCACCCTCGACGGTACGGGGGCCAAGGTCACTGGTGACGATACTGGTGACTTCGAAGGCAATAAAAGCAGCACTCTGGCCTTCAACAACTACAACGGCACGTTCGAGAATGTTGCCATTGGTTTTGGCACACTCGCCGTCGCTGAAAACTCCAATGTGTATGTGGATGCCCTGGTTTCAGGGCAGCGGGGTTCGGATCGTCCCAACACAGGCATCTTCGGCGCTCCTACCCCTACTGATGAAGGCACTTTAAATCCCACTGGCAGCGGGTTTACGATTACGGGCGGCGGCACGATCACAGCCAAAGAATTCCATGTGAATCCTGACGCCTCCGTCATGATCGAGCATGGTAACGTGGTGGCTGATGATGTGAAGGTCCAGAGCGCGACGCTCACCGTGGGTGGACAGTCGACTTCTGCCAGCCTCACCGTTAACAAAGAGCTTATTACCGAGGATAAGAACACAACTCCTACAAAGATCACCGTCGACAACCTCGGTACGGTTACTCTGGGCAAGGCCATCGTTCTTGATGACACTGGCGAGCTGTTGAGCAAGGACGCACTCGACAAGATCCAGACCCAGGTCAATACTGGTGGTACCCTCAAAGTCAACGGCTTGGACGGCAAGAAGCTGACCGAAGAGCAGCTTATCACTCTGAAGGGTCTTACTACCACCGAAACTGGCACAGGTGATGGCCTGCTGGACCTCGGTGGTGCTGACCTTGGTGAAGCGGTGACCCCCGGTTCCGACGGCACCGTCAGCTATGACAAGGTCGCCGGCATCACCACCGACAGCCTGAAGGGTACGACCGTTCAGGTGAACGACGCGCAGAACGGAACCGGTATCTCCGGCGGCTTCCAGTCTGTAAAGCTGACGGGCGCCGACACGGAACTGAATGCCAAGGGCACGCTGGTTCTGGCCGGCAGCCAGAACGGCGACAATCTGGTCATCGATACGAAGGGCGCCGTTGCCGACCTTCGTGTGGGCGGCGCCTATACTGCGAGGGATACCTCCGCTGTGACCCTGGGCCTTGCGGATGCCAACAACTCGGGCACGGTGGGGACCGTTACCTTGAATGCCGGCACGGATAAGGAAGCCACCCTCAATGTCATTGGGGCGGGGGCTGCCGAGTTCACGGTCGGTGATATTCGGGCTAACGAATCGACCAATACCATCAACGTGGCTGGGGCGACCCTCAATACGGGTAACATCACCACGGAGAGCGGTACGAAGGCCCTCGATGAACTGAACATCACCAGCGGCATCGTGAACGCCTTGGGTAATGTGAACATCACGGATGTGGCTCTGGCCAATGGTGTTCTGACCGCCAATGAAGTACCCGCCACTGCCGAGGGTGTGCCTGCCACCGGTGACATCACTCTGGGCACTCTCTCCGGTCAGGGCGCGGTCATTGCCGACAATGCCCTGACGGTGACGGATGCCTACAACGGCGCTGATACGGATGCGCTGGGCCTGCAGGCTGACACGCTGACCACCGACGCCTTTGATTCCACCAAGGGCGACGTGACCATCAAGGCCGCCAAGTGGAATGCCGACGGCGTTACCACCCTCAAGGGCGATACCGTCGTGTTGACGGAGGCCGGCACCTTTACGGGCGCCTTCGCCATGGACGGTGGTGCGTTGGTGGCTCAGAACGAAAATGCCGATGCCCCTGCCACGCTGACCTTCAACGATGACGTCACCTTCACCAATGGTACTGTGGCTGTTGTGGACAGCATCAAGATGGACGGTACTGATACGAGCCTGACCGTGGGTACCGGTGACGATACGGTCGGCGGCACCACCCTGTCCGCCAAGCACATCGACCTCAACGGCGGCATGCTGCTGGTCGACCCGGCCTGGGGCCTGGCTTCCAGCAACGTGGCTGTGGAAAGCCTGAGCGCTGGCAGCGTGGGCGTGGGCCGGAACTCCTACCTGGCTCTGGGCACCGCTGATACCGGCTGGCTGCCCGGTGTGGTAGGCAACTACACCAAGGGCGTGGGCCTGTCTGAAACGGGCATCACCGCCGCTCTGGGTGTCTTCAAGGGCATCGAGATCGCTGCCAGTAAGAATCTGACCGTTGACGGCAGCAAGACGGGTACCGAGATCAATACTGGCTGGACTTCGTCTAGCGCCACCAACTCCGCCACCTTCGCTGACAACAGCCTGCTGGTCATCAATGGCCAGAACATCTACGGCGACAAGGCTGCCATCAGCTTTAAAACCACGGGCGACCTCAAGGTGGACGCCGGTGCCAAGCTGCTGGTCACCGATGCCGTGGCTGGTCAGGACTACACCATCGTGGGCAATGTGAATGATCCGGCGGCAGCTCTTGCCGGCTGGAAGAACAACGGCATGACGTCCACCACGGACATGATCTCGCTGGGTGATGCCGTATTTGACGGTACGAACAATAAGGTCACCACCACGGCCTCCCGCAATGACGCCCATACCGTGTTCCCCAACCTGAGCGACGGCATGGCCAACGCGGTGAACGACCTGTATACCGGTCATGCCGGTGCCGCGGGCGAACCTCGCTGGGACTACGCCAACGTCGATTCCGCCGACATGGGCGTGCGCTTCCTGAGCCGCGCCACGGACAACCGCTTCCTCGGCGCCGACAAGGACGCCGCTGCGGCCACCATCGAAAGTGCTGCCCGCATCGCCTTTGCCGGTGCCGTGCCGCAGATGACCAAGATGGCTTCCGACGCGGGCAGCAATGCCGTGGTCAACCGTCTGGGCTTCGCTAATCCGGCTGACGGCGCGCAGGCCATGGATGCCGAAGGCAAGATCGTGGATCGCAACACCACCGGCTTCGCCCTCTGGATCGCGCCTCTGTGGCAGAGCCAGCACGGCTGGGGTATGGAAGCCGACAACCTCGACTACGGCTTCAACGGCAATCTGGGCGGCGTCTCCCTGGGTGCCGACTACACCTTCGAGAACGCCATCCGCGCCGGTATCACCTTCAACATCGGCGGCGGCTATGCCGAATCCAGCGGCGGCGACCTCAACAGCACCGAAAACCGCATGAGCTTCTGGGGCCTGGGCGCTTACGCCGGCTGGAACTACGAGAACTTCGGCCTCATGGCCGACGTGTCCTACACCAGCACCTGGAACGACCTCAAGCAGGACATGGACAGCCGCATGGGCATGGGCGACCTGGAAGCCGACGTGCAGGCCAGTGCCATCTCCGCCGGTCTGCGTGCCGAATACAAGCTTGAGACCAGCGTGCTGGACGTCATCCCGCATATCGGCGTGCGCTACATGAGCCTCAATACCTGGGGCTTCGATGCGGAAAGCAACGGCGGCACCGTGCTGGAAGGCGACGGCTTCCATCAGGACATCTGGACCTTCCCCGTGGGCGTGACCTTTACCAAGGACTTCACCCTGGACAGCGGCTGGTCCTTCAAGCCCAGCGTGGACTTCAGTGTGATCCCGGCCGCCGGCGACATCAAGGCCAAGCAGGACGTGGCCTTCACCGGCCTGCCCGGCAGCTATGAAGTGGAGACCCAGATGATGGACTACCTCACCTGGCAGGGTGGCGTCGGCCTGGAAATGGGTAACGACACCATGAGCTTCGGCGTCAACTACACCCTGCAGGCCGGTCAGCACACCACCGGCCACGGTGTGTTCGGCAGCTTCCGTTACGAGTTCTAAACATCCAGCCTGCGCGGCGGCCGTCGAGAGTCACGGCTGCCGCGCTTCAACAGGGCCGGTCTCCGCACCTTCCGGGGGACCGGCCCTGCTGGTTTTCGGTCCGCAATGGATCTTCCTCTTCGCTTCCCTCACAACATTTCCACCGGCAACTGATCCATCTTATGGAATACACAAGAGTTACCCAGGTGGATAGAAACACACTCCAAGGAAGAGAGCCATGCCCCATCTTTCCCGTTTTTTGTCCGGCCTTGCCCTCATGCTGACCCTGCCCCTGTCCGGTTGCCTGGACACCGGCCCTGACGTGGTCTGCGTGGATGTGGAACGCGTCCTCAGCCAGTCCAAGGCCGCACAGCAGGCCAACGAGCATCTGGGCAAGGTCCAGACCATCCTGCGGAACGGCCTGGCCGCCTATCAGGAAGAACTGAAAAAAAGCCCTGAAGAAAAGCGCCAGCAGGAGCTGCGCCAGGGGCTGGCCCTGCTGCAGCGCCAGATGGCCCTGGAACAGGCCGCCGCCCGCGACGTGGTCAGCAAACACATGCTGGCCCAGATCGAAGCCTGGCGCGCCGACAAGGGCGACGTGGCCGTCATGGCCCGCCAGAATGTCCTTTCCGCTCCCGCGTCCATGGACATCACCGCCGAGATCATCAGCCGCATGGATGCGGGCAGCGTCCAGTTCGCCGAGCTGCCCCGGGTCAGCATCCGGACCCATGCCGACGGCCCTGATGAGGCGGCTCCGGCGGCAAAGGAAAAGCCCGCCAAAACCCCGAACAAGAAATAGGAGAAGACCATGCCCGCCCTGAAAAAAACTCCCGCCAACAGCCATGCCCCGGAACAGCAGCCCGAACAGCCGCAGATGCGTGTGGCCATGCTGCCCGCCCCCGGTATGGGTACCATCTATGCCAATGCCTTCCAGACCACCTTTGCCCGTGGCGAGATCCTGCTCACGGCCTGCGTGAGCCGTCAGGAAAACGACCAGCAGGGCCCGGTGCTGGCCGTCCGGCCCCAGCAGGCCATCGGCATGAGCCCTGAGAGCGCCAAGCGCCTGGCTGCCGCCCTGGTGCAGGCCATCCAGCAGTACGAGGCCCAGTACGGCGAGATCAGCCTGTAGCCCGCGCCTTCCGCCTTTTCTCTGATACGCCGGATAAAAACGCCTGAGGACAGTCCTCAGGCGTTTTTTCGTGACGGGCTCCGGGACGGCCCGGCCTGAGGCCCATCCGTTCCGGTTTTCCCGGCCGTTTTGTATTGCCGCTCCAAGGCGCGCATGATATGCTTCCGCGCACGCAGTCCAGCGCGACCGGGAAGATCACGCGCCAGCGGGGGATGCCGGTAAGCCGTATGCGGCGCTGCGCCTTCCAGACCTTCAAGACAGGAGCATGTTCATGGATCCGTTTGACGCGGGTTGGCTCTCTCTGCTGCCGCCCATCATCGCCATCACCCTGGCCCTGATCACCAAGGAAGTCATTTCCTCCCTCTTCCTCGGTATTCTCAGCGGCACCGTCATCTATTGCCTGGGCATGGGCACGGGCGACCTGATCATCAAGCCCGTGGAGATCGCCTTCACCACCATGGTGAACAAGGTCGATTTCAACATCATCATCTTCTGTACCCTGCTGGGCGCGCTGGTGTTCACCATCTCGCGTGCCGGCGGTACCCGTGCCTACGGCAACTGGGCCACCAAGCGCATCAAGAGCAAACGCGTGGCCATGCTCTCCACCGGCGGCCTGGGCGCCTTCATCTTCATCGACGACTATTTCAACTGCCTCACCGTGGGCACGGTCATGCGCCCGGTGACGGACCGCTACAAGATCTCCCGCGCCAAGCTGGCCTACCTCATCGACGCCAC
>OOIG01000810.1_pt1 | contig 25109 bp, 19 predicted proteins | sample 1692091 | NCBI WGS metagenome assembly OOIG01 (sample SAMN06348188, study PRJEB24527) | human gut metagenome | biome: human gut; feature: ankylosing spondylitis patient; material: feces | host: Homo sapiens | place: China | collected 2015-10 | reverse complement strand
GTACCCTTGTTGAAGTGTTGCAGCCGTTTAATGGACGTGTTTATGACCCGTGCTGCGGCTCTGGCGGTATGTTCGTTCAGTCCGCAAAGTTCATCGAAAATCATGGCGGCAACATCAACAAGATTTCCGTCTTTGGTCAAGACTCCAACCCGACCACATGGAAGATGGCGCAGATGAATCTTGCCATTCGCGGTATTGAAGCCGACCTCGGCAAGTTTAATGCGGACACGTTCTTTAACGATTGCCACCCTCAACTCAAGGCAGACTTCATTATGGCGAATCCTCCCTTCAATCTCTCCGGCTGGGGTGCGGATAAGCTCGTTGATGATGTCCGTTGGCAGTATGGTACGCCTCCTGCTGGAAATGCAAACTTCGCGTGGTTGCAGCACATGATCTGGCATCTCGCCCCGAATGGGCGTATCGGTATGGTTCTTGCAAATGGTTCGCTTTCCTCGCAGTCCGGTGGTGAAGGCGAAATCCGCAAAAACATTATTAACGCTGACCTTGTGGACTGTATCGTCGCAATGCCGACACAGCTCTTCTACACAACGCAGATTCCGGTATCGCTCTGGTTCCTTGCAAAGAACAAAAAGCAAAAAGGCAAAACGCTGTTCATCGACGCTCGGAAGCTCGGCACTATGGTTACGCGGAAGCTGCGCGAACTGACGGATGAAGACATCAAGAAAATCGCCGACACTTATAATGCCTTCGTTGATGGAACACTCGAAGATGAAAAGGGCTTCTGTGCTGTTGTCACTACACAGGACATTGCAAAGCAGGATTACATTCTCACTCCGGGACGCTATGTTGGTATTGAGGAACAGGAAGATGACGGTGAGCCGTTTGAAGAGAAAATGGGACGTCTGACTTCTGAACTGTCTGAGCTTTTCACTAAGTCTCATGAGCTTGAAGCTCAGATCAAAGAACGTTTGGGGGCGATTGGATATGGGCTATGAAACGTGTCGTATTGCTGACCTAATTGATGAAATTGCGATGGGTCCATTCGGATCAAATATTAAAGTCTCGTGTTTTGTGGATAGTGGCGTACCTGTCCTAAATGGTAGTAATCTTGAGGGCTTTTCTCTATCCGAAAAGACATTCCGCTATGTCACAAGGGAAAAAGCTGACTCTCTTAACAAGGCAAATGCACATCGCGGGGATATTGTAATAACACACAGAGGAACGCTTGGGCAAATAGTGTTTATTCCTCAAGATTCAAAATATGACCGGTATGTGATTTCGCAATCTCAGTTTAGGGTGCGATGCAACGACAAGGTTTTGCCCGAATACCTTGTCTATTACTTCCACACTCCAATAGGACAGCATAAACTTCTAAGCAATGCCTCACAGGTTGGCGTCCCTGCATTGGCGAGACCATCTTCGACCTTTCAACAGATTGAGGTCGTATTGCCTGAATTAAGTATTCAGAAATGTGTTGTCGAGATTATTTCCACAATCCAAAAAAAGATTGCGAACAATCAAGAGCTAAACGATAATTTAGAGCTGCAAGCTCAGGCAATTTACTCTTATATGTTCATTGAAAATGCTGATCCTGCATGGGTACAAGGGCATCTATCCGACCTTATTACCGTCAAGTATGGCAAAGATCACAAAAAACTGGCTGATGGCAGTTATCCCGTGTACGGCTCAGGTGGCATTATGCGTTATGTTGAGCGACCGCTATATGATAAGGAGTCTGTCCTTATTCCGAGGAAAGGCACTCTCAACAATGTTATGTATGTCAACCAGCCATTTTGGTCTGTTGATACCATGTTCTATACCGAGATGAGGCTCCCGAATGTCGCAAAGTTCGTCTACCACTTTGTCAAAGCGAAGGACCTTGCTTCAATGAACGCTGGATCGGCAGTTCCGAGCATGACTACGGATATTCTAAACGCAATGGAAGTTGTAATTCCTTCTACCTCGGCGCTTGCAGAGTTTGAATCATTGGTAGATCCAATGTATCGGGCTATGCAGGAGAACAATATTCAATCATCAAAGCTTTCTGAGTTACGAGACGCACTTCTTCCGAAGCTGATGTCCGGCGAGATTGACGTCTCTGACATCCAACTCTAAGCCGCTAAATTATCGTTTATCCTTTCGTTGTTTTCAATTTTGGTATCAAGGCTATCCAACACAGCAGCAATTCGTTTTTGGTAGCTGACATCTAAGGGAATGCGCACCTTAACAGCCCTCATCGTTTTTCCTGATACTTCCTTAAAGGTGGTTCCGCTTCCCATCGCTTCGATAGCGTCCTTGTTGTACTTCAAAAGGTAGTAAACAAATAGCGGATCAGCTTTTTCATTTACGACAATACTCTTGAATCCCTGATTGGTACAAACACTTTGAGAAGCGATTGCGACGTAACCAATGGGAGCGCGTGAGGTGAAGAGAACAGCATCTTTCGGCATCATTTGTGCAGAACATGACGCAAGTCCCTTTTCGGTTATATTTCTTTCCCCGCTGGTTATGTATCTTCCTTTGAAAGAAGATAGGTCTTTGGGCGTTATCCACGGAATACTGCCTCCGTAGTAGTCTTCACATTTTGTAGATGGGGTTGCCCCACCAACTATTTCTCCTAATTTATCAAGAGTACACTCAATCCATTCTGTCATGCGGTACACCATCCTATCCGATGTATTTTCTATGTGCCAGCTTCACATTCTGTTGTTTCACCATTGCATAGTGCATGGTGGTGTCGATTTTCTGATGCCCTAAGAGCTGCTGGACTTGCTCTATGGGCATTCCTTTGTCTATGGCAGTAGTAGCCAGAGTGCGTCTGAACTTGTGGGGGTGAACCTTCGGAATATTCAAACGCTTCCCCAATTCCCGAAGCCGTGCCTCCACTCCGCCGATCATCAATCGGTCAAATGGAGCTTTCAGGGAAACAAACAATGCCGGGTTTTCATCCGTTCGCCCCTCAAGATAGTTTTGAAGATGGATTTTCGCCCTTGCATCAAAGTAAACCAATCGTTCTTTATTGCCCTTGCCAATAACCACGCATTCACGTTCGTTGAAGTTGATGTCTTCGCGGTTTAGCGTGACCAGTTCTCCAACACGCATTCCGGACGAAGCCAGAAGATCAATCATCGCCAAGTCTCGTGTTGTTTTGCAGTTGTCGCGCATCAGTTCCAATGCTTCATCGGTGTAGGTGTCCTTGACCACCTTTGCCGTCTTGACTTTATGGATCCGGCGTACCGGGCTTTTCACAATGAAATCCTCATCTTCAAGCCAAGAGAAGAAACTGGACAGAATCCGACGAATATTATCTATGGTCACTTTGCTTGACCTGCGCTGAACCTGATAGTTGGTCAAATAGCGGCGCAAATCATCTGTGGTGATCTGTTGTACAGCCTTTCCGACTCCGGCAATCAGAGCCTCAATCGTCTTCCGGTAGTAGCTCAGGGTTTTCTCTGAGCAGCCTTCGATCCGTTTTGCCGTGATAAATGCTTCGACTGCATCTGTTTCTTCTGCTGGAATTGAGCCACTATCATAGGTAATCGTTGCTCCTTCCAATGTCTCAGCCATTGCATCCCGAAGGTGCATGAGCTGTTCGTTGTTGAGATACGGCAGCATTTTTCGCTGTATCTCCGTGATGAGTTGTTCTGTCATTGTCGTCTCTCCTTTCGAGGTAAGAGAACGACATTCAGTGGCAGTCCCTTTTGTAAAACTCTCGCCACTGGTGAGAGTTATTCAGACGGTAAACGATAATTTAGCGGCTTAGAGCTGGACGGCAGAGACATCAATCTCGCCGGACATGAGCTTGGGCAGGAGTGAATCGCGGAGTTCAGCCAATCGCGTGTTCTCTCGCTGGCGTGTTTTGATCATCTCAAACATTGGAGCAGTCGCAGAGTGAAATGACACTAATTCTGCGTCTGTTGGAACAACAAACGGCATAGCTTTTATGATTTTTGAATTAACTGCCGTGGCAATGGATGAGGTACTACCCATCGTTTGATAGTTGAAATCCTTCAAGTAGCAGTACAGATACTCGTTGATTTCTGGCTTGTCTGTTTTGAAGTGTGCAATAGCTTCATTGGTCACCATTGCGCCATCGGTAATTGCAACACGACCCACTGTCAGCTTGAAACTGAGAAGCACAGTGTTATCAGGAACAACTTTGATATTGAATTTATCCACGGATTCATGGGTCAAGTATTCCGAACTGTCTGCGATGTACATACCGCATCTTCCCATATCAGAAATTGACACCCAAATGCAATCAGTAGGATTCATGGAAAACCACTGTGCTTCCTTGCGCGGTGGAGTCTTACCGATTGAAATATCAAAGCATTCATCAGCGCGGCACTCTCGGCGGGCATCATTGTTGTTTTCAACAAACATTTGTCGATATAATGCCATTGCTTGCTGCTCTAAATTATCGTTTACGCTAGGAGGGATAAGATGAAATACTGCTTTTACTACGATGAGTCTGAGCATAGCAGGGTCATCAATCTCTCAACCGTTACTGGTGAGACATATTATGATGGTTTTCTGGCAGCTATTATCGGGTGGCGCAGCGATCACGAAACAGCTTTTGAACAGCGTTATCATGCTTTTGAAGAAAAATACGCTGATAGGAAGAAAAAAGGAGAGCTGAAAAGCGGAACGATAAAGCCGAAGCAGTTAGTTCATGGATTTGCCTCTCTCAACGAAGCAAATGTAAAGCTGCTTGGAGATTTCTTCTCCATCTTTGATGAGAACAGCTATATCTATCTGTTCTGTGCAAGCAAAATCGAATACGTTATCACCCAGATTTTCAAAGGCTATCGCAATAGCGTCTTCTTTGATATGGACGCTGCACGCTACTCAATAGTCAAAGCGATAGTTACATACCGACCCACAGAGGTAATTGAAAGTCTGTATAAAAGTCCAGCGGAGTTTGTAGCTGCGTTAATGACATTCTTGACGAACCGGATTAGGCGCAACAAAGAAAACCGCGAATTGAAGGCGCAGGAAAACACGGCATTTGAAGCCGTCCTTTATGTCCTGAATAACGTCGATGTTCCGCAGTCCCTCGCTTGGGACTACCATTCGCAGTTTGTCGGGTTTGGAAATTTCCTGAGCAGCAAGGGCATTCTTGATTATTCAGTCTTGCTTGACAAGGAAGGTGAAGCAGGAGCCGAAAGCAAAACTCTCATTGCCGCGAAAGAAGCCAGTTTGAAGAATTGCGAAGAGGCAGACTCGATAGACCACTTTGGAATTAGAATGGCTGATATGCTGGTAGGAATTATCGGCAAACTGATGAAATCGCTATACCATTCCTTGACACCGACGCAGGACAGTCCCCGCATTGCGAAGACTCTTCTTAGCAAAGAATGGTTCAGACTAACCGATGGGCAGTTACAGCTATACAAGCAGCTTTATCATATCGTGTTCGAGATCAACAATGATTGGTATAAGGTCTATGCCGGTAATTATTCAGATGACCTTGTTAGCTTTTTGGGACTGCTGGATTTCATGAATCATTTCAATTCAGCTAAAGACATCGAACAAGACTTTGATATGCAACCGGAGTATTGTAATAGCTGCATCTTCCAAAGACTTGAAACCCATTTTGAGCAGATGAAAAACAAGCTGCCTGTTGAGCCGGTGAAAGATCAAGAAAAGGATTTTTTTAGGAATCGACGCGGCGCAAAAGTTTATCACGATGTAGACAGACAACCCATTCTGGAACTCACCAAAGGAAAAAACGCCTTTGTAGTTCTTTCTGTCGGTATTGCAAAGGGCGGCATCCCATTAGTCACTGTTGAGGCATCACCTGAAAATCTATGTTATAGGCTGCCTGTACAGTTGAACGAATGGGCAATGACGCTGGTTTCAATGGCAAATACAGGGGAAGATTTATTTCCTGCTGAGGTAATCTTCACAAAAGCTGAAAGCCGCATCTATGCGGATATTATATAGAGGGAGTTGAGTACAAATGTCGGGCTATTTTACCGAATCAAATTATGAGAATGCCGTCTTGCAGCTTCTCAATGAGGATCTTGGATATACCTATGTCTATGGACCGGACGTGGAGCGCGATTATCACTCTCCGCTTTATGAGGATGTCCTGCTGCCCTCTTTGCAGCGAATCAACAAAAACTTGCCAATGGATGCTCTGACGGAGGCAATCTATAAGCTCAAGAACTTTGAAACCGGAACGCTCTTGCAGAAGAACATGGTCTTTATGGACTACCTCCAAAACGGAGTCCCGGTAAAATACTATGACAAGGGTGAAGAACGCTCTACCCTTGTTTACCTTGTAGACTTCAAAAATCCTGCCAGTAACGAGTTCACAGTTGCGAATCAATGGACTTTCATTGAGAACTCCGAAAAAAGACCAGATGTGATTCTCTTTGTCAATGGTCTCCCGCTCGTCATTGTGGAGTTGAAGTCTCCGTCCCGCGAGGAAACCGACGCTTCCGCAGCATACCGCCAGCTCCGGAACTATATGTATGAGATCCCCTCTATGTTCATTTATAATGCGGTATGTGTCATGAGCGACTTGACCACTTCAAAGGCTGGTACAATCACGTCCGGCGAAGACCGCTTTATGGAGTGGAAAACAACAGACGGCAGCTATGAGAATACGCAACACGCATCATTTGACACATTCTTTGTAGGACTGTTTGAGAAGACTCGTTTCCTTGACATTGTGAAGAACTTCATCTGCTTTAATGTGGATGGACAGAATACTTTCAAGATACTCGCTGGGTATCATCAGTATTTTGCTGTCAAAAAGGCGATTGAGTCAACAAAGCACGCAACCGTAACTGACGGTAAGGGTGGCGTCTTCTGGCATACACAGGGCAGCGGAAAATCGCTGTCTATGGTCTTCTATGCTCATTATCTGCAAGAAGCGTTAGAAAGCCCCACTATCGTTGTCATTACCGACCGTAACGATCTGGACGACCAGCTTTACGGACAATTCGCCCGCTGCAAGGACTTCCTCCGGCAAACGCCGCAGCACGCTGAGAGCCGCAAGAATCTGAAAGAACTGCTTGCAAACAGACAGGCTAACGGCATAATCTTCACAACCATGCAGAAGTTCGAGGAAAGCAACGAAGCTCTTTCGGAACGCCGGAACATTATCGTGATGGCAGATGAAGCGCATCGTGGGCAATATGGTCTCAATGAGAAGGTTGTGGTCAAGCAAAAGGACAACGGCGAAGTCGAGGCGAAAACCGTTATCGGCACTGCCCGCATCATAAGAGACACACTTCCTAATGCAACCTATATTGGCTTCACCGGAACACCGATCTCTACAAAAGATCGCAGCACACGAGAAGTCTTCGGTGATTACATCGACATCTATGATATGACACAGGCAGTTGAAGACGGCGCTACAAGACCCGTCTATTACGAAAGCCGCGTTATTCACCTGAAACTCGACGAGAACACCCTCCATCTGATCGATAATGAGTATGACATTATGGCTGACAACGCCGATCCGTATGTCATTGAAAAGAGCAAAAAGGAACTTGGTCAGATGGAAGCAATCCTCGGTGCCGACCAGACGATCAACTCCTTGGTAAATGACATTCTTGATCATTACGAGAATTACCGCGAGAATATCCTGACCGGCAAGGCGATGATCGTTGCTTATTCGCGTCCCATAGCAATGAAGATTTATAAGCGCATTCTTGAGCTACGCCCGGCGTGGACAGAAAAGATTGCAGTGGTCATGACGCAAGGCAATAATGATCCAGAAGAATGGCGTGAGATTATCGGCAATAAAGCGCATAAGGACGATATGGCGCGGAAATTCAAAGACAATAACTCTCCGCTGAAAATCGCTATCGTCGTGGATATGTGGCTGACCGGCTTTGATGTTCCCTCCCTTGCTACGATGTATGTCTATAAGCCGATGGCTGGACACAACCTGATGCAAGCTATCGCCCGCGTCAATCGTGTCTTCAAAGATAAAGAAGGCGGTTTGGTTGTCGATTACGTCGGTATTGCGGCTGCACTGAAACAGGCAATGAACGACTATACTGCCAGAGACAAGAAGAACTATGGTGATACAGATGTAAGCAAGGCTGCATATCCGAAGTTCCTTGAAAAGCTCTCTATTTGCAGAGATTTGTTCCACGGATTCAGTTATGAGAAATTCATGACCGGAAGCGACCTCGACAGGGCGAAGCTCATCAGCGGCGGAGTGAACTTCATACTCGGCAAGAGTGTTGCAGAGTATGAGCTTCCCGACAATGAAAAGACACAGAATGTGTTTATCAAAGAAGCTCTGCTTCTCAAACAGGCACTTTCGTTATGCAGCAGTTTGATAGATGAGCAAACACGCATGGAAGCTGCTTTCTTTGAGTCCGTTAGAACAATGACTGTGCGTTTGGTTTCGGGCGGTACGGGGAAGAAGTTTACGCTTCCGGAAGTAAATGAGCGCATTAACGAGCTTTTGAAGCACAGCATCAAGAGCGAAGGTGTTATCAACCTCTTCTCCGATGTCCAGACTGAGTTTTCGTTGTTCGATCCGAAGTTTCTTGAAGAAGTGGCAAACATGAAGGAGAAGAATCTTGCAGTCGAACTCCTGAAAAAACTGATTTCCGAACAGGTCTCTGTTTACCGTCGAACAAATATTGTCAAGTCTGAAAAGTTCTCCGAAATCATTCAGAGCGCAATGAACCGCTATTTGAACGGAATGCTGACCAACGAGGAAGTCATTCAAGAATTACTCAAGCTGGCGAAAGACATTGCCGCTGCTGCCGCCGAGGGTGAAAAACTCGGATTGACAGCGGACGAGCTTGCTTTCTATGATGCCCTCACAAAGCCGCAAGCAATCAAGGACTTTTACGAGCATGACGAGCTTATTGCTATCACGAAAGAACTGACAGATTTGCTTCGCAAAAACCAGACAATAGACTGGCAAAAGAAAGAGAGCGCAAGAGCTGGAATGCGCCGCCTGGTCAAAAGGTTGCTGAAAAAACACAAATATCCGCCAGAGGGTATGGATGATGCTGTCCAGACTGTCATGAGCCAGTGTGAGATGTGGACGGACAATGTAATGACCGCTTAACTCCCCTACGAGAAAGGAGTAGATCATGGGCAATTCAGTCATGTTGAATGGAATCGAATATGCCGGAGAACAGATTGCCTACAAAGACAGCACCTATGAGCTTGTGTCAAAGGTCGCTTACCTGATCGGCGTCCCGCTTCGTATTTTCCAAAATGAACACGAGCCGCCGAAGATAGAGATATACAACCGGCTTGAACAGGATAAAAATGCCCGTATCATTCGTAATCTATGTATCATCCGCACCGCCATTGAGCGCAACTACCGGAAAATAAATGACATTATGCGAATGGAGTATCGAGGGCTGCTTTCAATGCCAGAGATCATCCCGGCTTCCAGTATGCAGCAGCTTTCAAATGACGGAATCAGCTTTATAAAAAAGTCGAGTACAAAGCTCTGCCACCACATTATCGAGATCAACCGGCTGATTTCAGACCGCATTAACAACTGCAAAAGCCTCTTTCCAATCTGGATTAACTGGGCGTACATAAAAGAGCTGTTCATTATGCCAAACGGCTTGACAGAGGACGGAACGAAAGATGCTGCGGACATCTATTACGCAAGTCTCTCCTACTACCCCTATCAAATGTATATCAACTGGGTACCGATGGACGAGGGTAATGTCCTCTATAATGATAAGAAGTTTGCTACCCTGCTTTATCAATGGCATTGCGACGCCTTCACGGAATACAGTAAAGTCTCCGATGCAGGGGCTTTTGTAAAAAACAATATCTACGACTTCATAGATGACAGCGAGAAAACCGTATTGGTGGTGGACTGCGAAAACTCCGACCCGTACAAACTGTGTGCCACGCTCAAAAATCTTGATTATGAGGTCATGCAGAAGATTACGGCGATCATTCTCTTTGATGACGTACATACCGCTACGGCATGGCGGATTCTTGAAAACTACACCCGCATCCCCGTTGAACATATCATGATTGAGCGGATCAAGCAGAACAAATCACTGGTAGACATCAAGCTCACCGCAAGAGCCTGTCAGGAACACTACCAGAAGCAAGTGGATTCCTTCGTCATCGTCTCAAGCGATTCCGACTACTGGGGGCTGATCTCTTCCTTACCGGACGCCAGATTCCTTGTCATGATTGAGCGGGAAAAATGCGGACCGGATATGAAGGCAGCACTTGCAGAATCTGGGATATTCTACTGCTATCTGGATGACTTCTACTCCGGCAACAGCGAGGACATCAAGAAAAACGCACTGTTCAAGGAGATGTACCGCTGGATTGACAACTCCGTTCACCTGAACGTCAACGATATGTTTGATGCAGCTCTGCGAAACACGAGGATCGAAATGTCTCCCGCAGAGCGGCGGCAGTTCTATGAGAAGCACATCAGGCACATGACGCTGACCATCGACGAGAACGGAAACGTCAGCATTGAACTGAAACGCGGATAGCCTTGGTTTCTATTCCGGGAGGAATGTGGATGGACAACAGATTCTATTTTGGATTCAATACATCGGAGGAACGGAAAAAGCGCAGAAAAGCAGAGCTGTACTCCATGAGTGAGCAAGTCAGCACCTTCTTTTGGGATGAAGCCCCGCAGCATGGATTGGAAATGCGTGAAGGGCAGCAGGATATGTCTTTTGAGATTGTGGACGCCCTCATAAACGATCAGCATTTTGCGATTGAAGCTGGCGTGGGCATTGGCAAGTCCTTTGGCTATCTTGTGCCGGTGCTGCTGTACAGCAAACGCATGAACAAGCCGGTTATCATCGCAACCTCGACCATTGCGCTTCAAGAACAGCTCTGGCGCGATGTCCACGCGGTAATGCCCCTTCTTGGGCTGAACAGAGATGTCATCCTCGCAAAAGGACAGACCCATTATCTCTGCAACAAACGCGCAGATGAGTATATGTGTGACCCGAAAGCAGACCCACCGGACGCGCTCAAAGAAGGAATCCAGCAGGGGTATGAGGAACGCAAGGATTTCCCGGAGGTTTTGCCGCAAGGCGTCTGGGACAAGGTAAACGTGCAGCGGTTCAGCATGAAGAATTGCGGCTCCTGCGAAAAGAAGTGCAAATATTACAAAGTCCGTGCATCATTAAAGTTTACGGAGGGCATTGTTCTGTGCAATCAGGACTTTCTTACCCAGCATCTCATGAAACTACGACGCGGGCAGGACGGACTGATTAACGCCGCCGCTGATCTGCTTGTCGTGGATGAAGCGCACAACTTGGATGATAAGGTGCGGAGTGCCACAACGGAGCGTTTCGGGCAAGGTATGCTCTTTGGAATGATTAAAAGCGCATTCTATGAACTGCGACCCTCTGACCAAAGCAGTGTGTCCGGTGAAAAGCGAGAGGCAGAGAGCGCAATCATCGCCTTCTATAACTGCCTGAAAGCACAAGTTCAAAAGCAGATCGACGATGCAGATCAGGATATGCGCTACGCTGACCGCTTTTTCTTTGACCAAAGCGGCAGTGCGGTTGAGCTGCTCACGGAAATGAACGCCGCCATACACAACCTTTCGTCCAGCATTCAGATTTATTCCAGCATGGATTTCAGAAACAACCGTTCCTTTGCTGCTTCTGATGATCTGGATGCCGTCAGCGAGTCCCTTTCGGAGCTTCTTGACCAGATAGATGATATGCTGATCTGGATTGAGCAGCACGGCAGCAACACGGAACTCGTCTATTGCCCTAAAAACACAAAAGAAATTGTGAGCCGCCTATACTTCAATGGTGATGAAAGAACCATCTTGACCTCTGCCACGCTGACGAACGCCACGAGCGGGTCTCTGGAAGAGCAGTATTCTTATTTTATCTGCAATACCGGCTTTCCCGCTGGTGATCGCGGCTGCTTGTCCGAACCAAAGCCTTCCCCATATCCATACGATGAACACGCCATGATCTACTATTGCGACGATCTCCCACACCCGACCAGAGAACACGAAGCCTTCATTGAAAAGGGTGTGGAGCGACTGCTTGAGATCCTGAGCATTTCCAATGGAAAGGCACTCGTGCTGTTTACGGCAAAGACCGACATGGAAGAGGTCTACTCCATTCTCGGTAAGAAAAATCTTCCGTACAAAATCCTGATGCAGCAGCCGGGATCGTCGCAGGACAAGGTGCTGAACGAGTTTAAGGAAGATACGAACTCTGTGCTTCTGGGGACGGGTGCATACTGGGAAGGTATCAGCATTGAAGGAAAAAGCCTTTCCAATGTCATCATTTTCCGGCTTCCGTTCCCTGTCCCCGATCCAATTATCGAGTATAAGTGTTCCGTTGCTAAGGATGCTCTGATGGATGTTCGCGTTCCCGAAATGATTATCAAGCTCAAGCAGGGTATCGGGCGATTGATCCGCAATTTCACAGACACCGGCATTGTCTGCATCATCGACCGAAGACTGCGGGACGAGCCGCCGGAACGCTATCATGACATCACATGGGACTCCCTGCCTATCAAGAATCGTACAAGCAGTCTGGACGAACTGAGGAAGTTTTACGAAGGTCTGCCCTCAGCCAAGGAATGATGATACAAACGGCAGTCTCTTCGGAAACATAGAGCAGCCCCCAAAAAACGAGAATCAGAAAACGGAGGTGTATCATGATGTACAATGAAAATCTGCACGAAGAAGAACGACATTTGATCCAGCAGATTGCCGAACAAACAGAGAGAGGAAAAATCGACTGGGAACTGACAGAGTACAATCCGCTGTCATTTCTGAACGAGGACAAGATAGACAAAAACCCAGCAGTAATCTGTCAGTCCTTCTCCTTTGAAGCGATCATCGGCGGCTCCCGTTTCGAGCTTGATGTCATGGAGAATATTGATGTGCCGTCCGGTATGGGAGACTACACCATAACCTTGACGCGGGATGAAATCGAAAATTATCTTAAAATTGAGGATGCGCTTTCCTTTGACTGTGACCGCTATGAATGCTCGCCGGAGGAAGTGGCAGAACGATTTGCGGATAGCCCCATTGTACGTCTCTGCAACGCCATCATTCCTGCCACGCTTGGGCAGGAGGATTTAGAAGAGGTCTTCACATGGGCAAGGTTTTTCAACGAGACTGGCATTTCTGCAAAGCTGATGAATCATCCGCTGACCAAGCTCTGTGAAAAGCTGTTCGACGAACACCGTCTGATGGACTTCCATCGCTGCGTCTTGGATGTGGACTATCGAAAGCTGCTCCTAAATGAACTGGCTCATAACTAAGACACGGAAAAACGCCCCCGACACTGTGCCAGACGCACAGTGCCGGGGGCGTTCCCGTTTCCAGCGATTTATTTTTCTCTCGGCAAGGGACCGTTCATAAGGTGACACTTCACGTTTTACGAAGCCGCGAAAATTCGATGTGTTCCGTGGAGATGTTCACTGGGCAGCATACGCCGTACACGTTTCCAATAATCACTGAGCAGTGCAATGTGTATTCACTATCGGGAAATACTTCACGGTTTTCACAACGCTTGATTCAGAAGGGGGATTTTTGCCTTATTCCTGCGTGACTTCAAGGGAAGCCGGATTGATGACGATGATGGACTTGCTCATTTTGTGGGCATATCTCACGGTATTCCCGGTACCGCTGGGGCATCCATTCCATACTGCGAGAATATAATCGGCGTGATCGACCATGTACCGATTTCTCTTGTCCATGCAGTCCGGCGTGTACTCCCGTTGCAGCATGGTCTCCTTGTCACACTTTGCCGCGATATTATAATACCGTTCCCGTGAAGCCACAGACCATTTGATCGCTTGTGTCTCACAAGGGATTGCGCTTTCCAGAGTAATGTGAGGGTATTTTGATTTCAAATCAAGTACAATTTCCGCAGCGTACATATCAACGCCGAGAGCCATGCCGGTAATAAAATGCGTGACGCCCTCGTTCTCGATGAGTGCTGCAATCTGATCCCGCATAACAGACTTCAAAGAAGCACAACGCTTATCGGATTCATCAAAGCCGAACGGAAGACTCTGCGGTCTATGACCGGTAAACGCACAAGTTTTACCTTGAGCGGATTGCCTTTCAGCTTTTTGAGCAGACTTTCTAAACTCAATAATGCGCGACATGACACCCCTTCTTTCACTCTTTTGGTAGGTAACTCCATTCTATCACCCTCATCACGGACAGTCAACGCATTGTCGTTAGTAAAATCAACGACGGCATACCGTGGATAATGACACCGCCGTTAGGTACACTAAATGCAAAGGTGGTGAGGCTATGCGAGAGAAGAAGGACATCAATATTGAAATCGGCGGCAATATTCAAGTGGCAAGAGAACAGGCGGGCTATACGCAGGACACGCTCTCAGAAATGCTTGGCATGACGCCGAATCACCTGAGTGCTATTGAGCGTGGTGCTTCCGGTATCTCTCTTGAAGCCTTGCAGCGTCTTTGCCGTTTGCTCGGCGTCAGCGCAGACCGAATTATCTTTGGGACTGACGCGCCAGAAGCGGAAGCCCTTGCGCTTGCCAGACGTATTTCGGATATAAAGCCGGAATACCGGCAACAGGTTCAAGAGCTGCTGTCCGCTATTTTGAATATGTCATAAAAAAAGAGCCTCTGCCGACACCCAAAACGGGCATCGACAGAGGCTCTTGGTTCGTTTTCCGGGCATTCAAACAAGTGCCGAAATCGACACTTATTTCCGCGCTAAAGAAGAAACCGCGCAGGGAATACAATCACTTAGGTTGGTCAATTTGCGCCGCTCTGAGGCTTGCAATCACAGGCTTTTTCGACCCCTAATTGTCTACTCTGCGCCCCCTTCCGGGAGAAGTGCGGACAGGCGATGAGATCCGCACGGAAGCTCTGCTTGCAGCTATGGACGCAGCGGACACAGAAGCGGTTATACTTCCGGCGTCCGCTGTCTCCGATGAAGAACGACCACTCCTGCCGCCATTTCTGACTTCTGCTCACAGCTCAATCTCTCCTTTGTGCTTTTTGGGAGGGCAGCATTCCTTCTGCTTTTCAGCCTTTGCAGACTTGAGCCTGTCCATGATGGAGGACTTCTCGCCCCTTTCGGGGGCTTTGACCTCTGCGGTCTTGTCCTCCTTCGGACCGTTGTTGATGATCCCATCAATCATGCCGTAGTCATCCTCCATCGACATCTCCGCCGCCTTGAGGTAGTTTTCCTTCTCAAGAGCTGCCATCCAGCTTTCCTTGCTGATACCGAGCATTCCGCCCTTTGTCGCATGATCGGCAATCTCCTTGGCATCCACGCACAAGCCTTCGGTGTTATCCGAATAGAGCCGGTAAACCTCACAGCCCTTCTCCAAAGCCTTCTCAGCCGCTTCCTGACCGGCGGGAAGAACGCCAGCCCATGCGTAGCCGTAGTCCTTCATATCCTGAACGGAGAGCGCGGGATCGGGCATTTCCGGCACTTCCTTGACCTCAAGGTCGAGAAGGCGGAGCGTGTCATCGTCAAAGCCGTTGTAGACATCATCAAGGACGAGCTTGCCGCGCTCATCGACGATGATGCAAGCCGCTTCATCGCCGTAAGTGTCATGCTCCATCAGGTAAAAGCTGTGACCGCCGACTTCGTGCTGGTCAATGGTGTGCCACGTCCCGATGTGACCGGCAACCGTCAGCCCGGAGGTGTCGGCATTCATCTCAAAGTCCTTCTGCTCAACGCTCTCCTGCTTCTGCTGTTCCTTCGAGATCATGGGAATCGCTACAATCTTATCGCCCAGCTTGACAAACTGCTCCGGCACTTTGAAGTGGTCAGAGAACTTCTGCATCTGCTCTACGGTCAGAGAGCCGAAGCTGTCATCCGTCAAGCCGACCACCATGAATGTTCCGGCAACAACATCGTAGATGTCACCGTCCTCATCACGCAGAGCGCGGTTCAGGGGCAGACCTTCCAGCTTGCCTTCCTCGTTGCAGACTAAGGCAACCGGGTCTTCGTAGGGATAAATTGCCTCGATGCAGCCGCCGACCTCATGCTGCAAGGACTCCAGCCCGGAGTCAATCTCCTTCACATAAGGCTCCTTTCCCGGCTCAACGACGAGAACGGCGATGGTGCTGTCACGCTCGGCGTCTTCCCCTGAGCCGGTGATCCGGTATTCGTCGGGAATATCGTCCAGCTCACCGTTAAACTGTCTGTCCCAGCGTTCGCTTGCGACGCGGACATAGCCTTCATCGGTGAAGCGTCCCTGTTCATCATAAGCGATGTCGTGACCATAGCGTTCATAGTCGATGTAGTCTGCCAGAGGACCGAGATCCTTTTCGGAGTAGATACCGGCTTCGTTGGCATAGTAATAGCCGAGGTCATATTCGTCGTTGATACCGGGCATGATGTCGTAGCAGTCCAGATTGAACGTCAGGTTGATGAGATCGTCGATGTCGCTGACCTCATCGCAGCCAGCCTCCATAATGGCAACGAGCTTTTCCTGATCGCTCAGGGAAAGCTCGTCAATCAAAGCGGCAAGGTAGTTGAGCTTATCAAGGCTTTCATACTCGCCAAGCATCTTCTGGACACCGTAGATCGGGCATTCGTAGTCGGTAATAAACCACTCTTCATAGGGCTGACCGAACTCATCCTGCTTACCGATCCCGATACGCTCAAAAACCTTCTGCATCTCTTCTTCGGTGGTGGGCAGCTTCACCCACTCACCGACCAGCATACCCTCGTTGTACTTGCCAAGGTTTGTGACGAAGGCTTCAAAATTACCGTCTAATACGGGCATAGGCATCCTCCTTTCAGTCATCCACCATGCCGTCCGGCATGATATACAGTTCCTCAAACTCTGCGTCAGTCATGGCTTCGAGCTTCCGGATGGTCTTATACATCAGCTCTGCGATCTCGCCGTCCATGTCGTTCAGGGTGACGCTCTTCATATCGTCGATCAGCCGCTTGCGGCTGGACGTATTGAAGCAGCACATCAGGTTGATTTCTTCCACGGTAAAATTCTTCATATCAGAGTTCCATATCCTTTCCTTTGTTTTTCTGCGGCTTCGGTGTGTGGGACGGCTGGGCTTTCTGCGCGGATTTCAGCTTGTCACGGATGGATTCACGGGCAGCGGACTTCTTCGGAACGGTGTCATAGACGGCAATACCGGCATCTTCCACATACGAGCGGACATACTGGATGCTTTCCGAAAAGCGGATGGGGCGGTTCTTGTCCTCGATGTTGGTCAGCCGGACTTCATCAGCGGCAAAATCAACCGCGTCGATTCTGCACTTGATGCCGTCCACATTCAGCGTCGCGCCGACAGGAATGTAATCTGCGGCTTTGAGTTCCTTGAAGGTCTCGCCGTCCTTGCTGAGAAAGACATCCGCACCGGACTGCCAGAGCTTCTTTGATGCTGCTACCCATGCAGCTTCACGGAAGCCGGTCACCGGCATGGAGGGCTTGCCGCGCACCTTCTTCTCAAGGAGCTTCGTGCCGAGCAAGGGCGCGGCTTTTTCCGCGTCCTTGCCATACAGCTCAAAATAGCCGTTCTGGGCAAAGCAAACCAGCGCGTCGGGATGCGCCTTTTTGACTGCCTCGTACTTGCGGAGTTCTGCAACGGGCAGAGGGGCAAGCGTCTCTGTCCTTTCTGCCTCCGGCAGTCTGTCACGGCGGCTTTTCTGCTTGGTCAACACTTCTGTCAGAGCCTCCGCGTCCTTCGGGAGCGTCCGGTGGGCTTGTACGCCGCCATGCTCACTAACCAGAGCCATTGCTGCATCGAAGCTGCTGCGGCAGGGGGCTTCCAGCACAAAGCCATCCGCAAAGGTCAGCCGGTCATGATCCGGCGCAACAGAGTTCTGCGCTACGTTTGCCGCCTGTTCCCGGTAGTTGATCTCAAAGACATCCCCGAACACCTTGCCGCGCTTGACAGCTTTCGGGACAATGACACGGGCAATGCACTCGTCGTAGGTCTGCTCCGCATAGAAACGGAAGGTATTGTGATCCCGCGTTCCCTGAATGAAGACCTGATTTTCGTTGAGGCAGTGCGTTCCATGCGGACGGCAGAACCACATCAGCGTTTTGTCTTCGGGATTCTGGCTTTCGGCGGCGCGGCGGATGATGCGCTTGTCGATGTCGAAGTCTTCCTTGTAGCTGTCTACATGACTGTCCACGAGCTTCTGCAGCTCCGCAATGATGTCAACGTCTGTGTATTTCTTCATGCGTCTCCTTTCTCACAACTCCATGTCGTGTGTTTTGGATTTGACCGGGGATTTCTTCTCCGGCTGTGTTTTCGCGGCAGCTTTGAGCTGATCGCGGATGGAGGGCTTTTCCTGCTTCTGCTCCTGCTTGACGTATTCCAGCGTCGGCACCAGCTCACGGTAACAGCCCTGTGTTTTCCGCGCCGCATGACGGCGATGGATTTTGAACAGCGGCTCACCGTTCTGCGTGACCGTGTTGCCCTCAATTTTGACGCCGTTCCGTGCCAGCAGATTGAAGGAGTGGTTGGAGGCACGGTAGGAAGCCCGCATTCCGTCGTTGTTATAGGCGATCTGCCCCTTGAGCGTGTCCATGACGGCGACTTTGATCTCCTTTTCTTCGGCAGTCAGGCGGTGTGCCTTCGGTGCTTTTGCTGCTTCTTCCGGCAAAGGAGCAAAGGGAGACTTAACCTCCACGGTTTTTACCTCAATAGAGGTAATCTCATCGTTCTCCCATGCAACGACCTCCGGGTCTCTTTCCTCTGTTTTCTCAGAAGTGACTTCCTTCTGGGGTTCGGTCTGCTGACGGAACGCATCCACGAAAAGTGCCGTCAGTCCGGGATTGGGTTTATCCACAAGGAAGCGGGAGGCATTCTCCGGACAGACGTCAACGCTCTTTGCCCATTCCTTGAGGGGCTGCGGAATGCGCCCGTCAAAGTCTTTCTGCTGAATGGTGTTTGCAAGGACATACCGGACGCGCTCCGGAGAGAACTGCTCAAGGACGCTTTTCACGGCAGCATCCGCATCCAGCCGGTTGTCTCCGTAGTTAGAACTGATTGCCGCCTCAATCGCACGGCGGCATTCCACGTTTGCGGCGAGAGAAGCACGATATGGCTCCATCTCACCGGCTTCATAGGCGTAATTCGCCGTCTCGCGGTAAATGGGGACTTCCGGCATCGGCTCTGCGGGCATTTCGCTTTCCTTCTCTGCGGACTGTGCCTTCTCTGCCAGCAGCACCTTGAGCTTGGCGTCAATGCCCTCGATCATCTCAGCCGCCGTCTTGCGGATGGTGTCCAGAGAGCTTTTCAGTTCCTTGGTTTCCTTGCCGGATGACCAACCGGCGATGTAACCGAAGGAGTAGTCCGAGGTTTCAATGCCGTACCGTTGGCAGACGGTGTAGGCAACGCTTTCCGCTTCAACCTCCTTGGTGTGCCGATCCTTCTTATCTTCTGGCGCGGCTTTTTCATCCGGCTTGACGGCGTGGAGCTTTGCGTGGGCGATCTCGTGAATGGCGGTTTTGACCGTCTGGATTTCGCTCATGCCTTCCTGAATGGCAATGCGGCTTTCAACCGGCGAGAAGAATCCCTTTGCACCACCCGGAATGTCCTCAAAGGAAATAGGGACAGGAGATTCCTGCCTGAGCGCGTCGAAGAACGCCTCGTAGTTTTCGACGGTGCCTTTCAGCTCATCGACGATAATGTCCGGAAGCTCCTTGCCGTCCGTCTGAGAAACATCGAAGACACTTACCACCTTGAAGGCAGGACGCAGAACCTCGACCGTCTCCGTGACAGCCTTTCCGTCTGCGCCGATCACCGGCTTCTGCGTCAAAGGATCAATCTTCTCACGCTCTTCCTGCGCCTTGTACGGCGCGGGTGCAAGAATCTTGATGCCCTTTTCGCCCTTCATGACCTGACGGTCAAAGTTGCGCTGCCACGAGGTATAACCGGCAACATAGGTTGCCTCCGGCTTCTGCATCGCAATGAGCAGCGTGTTGTTGAAGGAATAGTTGTAGAACTTGGACATCGTGCGGAGATATTCCTTGAACCGCTCGGATTCAAAAAGCTCCTTGATGCCCTGTTCCAGCTTGTCCGTGATTTCGCGGACTTGCTGTGCATTTTTGTTTTCAGCCATCTCAAACCTCCATTTCTTATTTGCTTTTGGGCGAAGAAAACCCCGTCTGGGATTTGCTCAGTAAACGAGCCTTTACCTCAGACGGGGTTTCTCTGCGCGTCATCCGACGATGGAAGATGTTATCCTCGTTCTCCCATTCAATCAGCCGGTCAAACATATCCGGGTGCTTTGTGACCATGTGCAGCAGCTCCAAGTCGCTTGCGTTGGGACAGAACCAGCAGCCGTTTCTCCGGCAGTGAGTGTAGATTGGGGAAAGCAGCCCGTGTTCCTGACAGAGCTTGTAGGCGTCCGCCTCGGTCATGCCGTATTTGGCAAGCAGACTGACCTTCGTTATTCCATCCAGACGAGCAAGGCGTTTTGGCTCATCCTCCGCGATGCCGACATAGCTCACAGTGTCCGGCGAGAGTGCGGCATTGTACTTGCGGACTGGCGGGATTTTGCAGTCCCGATTGACTGCACACATCCCAGCCCATGCGAAGCCGCGAACCTCGCCCTTATGCGGTCCGCGGGTGATGACGTGATGGAACACCTCATCGTAGGTCTTGTCCGCGTGGAGAATGGTGAACTTGATGCCCAGCTCCTTTTCGCAGAAGGGCTTGAGCCGGTCATAAATGAAGTCCCGGTGTTCCGGGACTTCGCCGCTTGTGTCTTTGTCGAACATGACCTCACTGAAAACCGCCTCGTCAAGCGGCTCATTGTGCTGTGCAGCCAGCAGGAGCGTCGCTACGCTGTCTTTGCCTCCGCTGCATGAAGCAACATACTTTGGGCGGGTCATCGGTCAAACTCCATCTTGAAGCTGACGTATTTGCCGCCGCTGTCATCCAGACGAATCACCGCATCGTAGAGCTGAGGCTTCTTCGGCGTGTAAAGCCCGGTCACTCGGCACCAGCCCTTGTCCAGCAGCTCCTTTGCAATCCTCTTGGTCAGCTTCTTTTTCTTGCTGGAAAAGAACTTGTTGTCTTCCCACAGGCAGAAGGAGCATTCCTTGTTCGAGCAGTAGAAGTTGCCCTTGCCGACATAGACCGGAGAGCCGCAGCGGGGACATTTGCCGATTTCCTCCTTACCCGTGCCGAAACGCTGGGCTTCGGCATCGGAGAGAAACGGGTAGGCTTTCACGAGATCCCCGGTCATCCGGACAATGCCGCTGAGAAATGCGTCTGCATCCGCATTGCCGCGCTCAATCTCCATGAGCGTGTTTTCCCATTCCGCCGTCATTGCGGGAGATGTGATCTGTTCCGGCAGGACGCAGACAAGGTTGCAGCCGTCCTTCGTGGGAATGAGAGACTTACCCTTGCGCTCTGCAAAGCCAGACTTCACCAGCTTTTCAATGATACCGGCGCGGGTCGCGGGTGTTCCAAGACCTTTCTTCTCGGTGTCATCGTCAAACTGATCGTTTCCGGCAGTCTCCATTGCAGACAGGAGCGTGTCTTCCGTGTACTGCTTCGGGGGCGTTGTGAAGTGTTCCGTAACACTGGCAGATACACCATCCAGAACATCGCCCTCGTGGACTTCGGGCAGGGTCTTTGCGAGATCGTCCTTTTCCTTCGTCTTGAGGGAGGACTTGAACAGCTCTTCGATGGCTTTCCAGCCGTTTTGAACAACGGTCTTGCCCTTGGTTTTGAACTCGTAGCCCTCGCAGGAGAGCGAGATCTGCGTTTCTGCGTAGGTGTGCTTCTCGCCGGTCGCACACAGAAGGCGCATTCCGACAAGATTGAGGATTTTCTGCTCCGACTGAGGAAGCGCGAAAACATCCTGCTTTTCAAGCTGGACGGTCGGGAGAATGGCGTGGTGATCCGTGACCTTGCTGTTGTCGGTTACGCGGGCAATGTCCGGCGTAATCGAAACGCCGGAGAAAAGCGGAAGCTGGCGGCATACAATGGCGATGACCTGACGAGCGGTGTCCTCCATATCATCCGTGATGAATTGACTGTCCGTGCGCGGATAGGTCAGGAGCTTCTTTTCGTAGAGCGTCTGAACGAGATCGAGCGTCTGCTGGGCAGTGAAGCCGTAATATCGGTTTGCCTCGCGCTGCAAGGTGGTCAGATCATAGAGCTTCGGAGGATTGACGGTTTTCGTCTCCCGCTTGAGAGAAGAAACGACGGCTTGCTTTTTCTCGCAAGCCGCCGCAATTCTTTTTGCTTCCTCTTCGGTTTTGACCTTTTCCAGATCGGCGGTCAGATCGCCCTTGCCGACGTGGACGTTGAAATACTTCTCCTTCTGGAACGTGGAGATTTTCCCGTCACGCTCCACCAGCATTGCAAGGGTCGGCGTCTGGACGCGCCCGACCACCAGCTTCTTGTGATAGAGCGTGGTGAAAAGGCGGGTTCCGTTGATACCGACAATCCAGTCTGCCTTCGAGCGGCTGAGTGCCGCTTCATAGAGGCGGTCATATTCCTTGCCGTCCCGGAGATGGTTGAAGCCTTCGCGGATGGCGGAGTCCTCCAACGAGCTGATCCACAGACGCTTGAAGGGCTTGGTGCATCCGGCTTTGTTGTAGACCAGCCGGAAGATCAACTCACCCTCGCGTCCTGCATCGGTTGCGCAGACCAGCTCGGTGACGCGCTTGTCCTTCATAAGAGCGGACAGCACCTTGAACTGCTGTGCTTTGTCCTTTGTGACCTCGAACATCCAGTTTTCCGGAACAATGGGCAGATCGTCATACCGCCACTTGGCATACCGCTCATCGTAGGAGCTGGCGTCTGCCAGCTCCACCAAATGACCGAAGCACCACGAAACGATGTAATTGCCGCCCTCCATGTAGCCGTCCTTGCGGGACGTCGCGCCCAACACCTTTGCGATGGACTGGGCAACGCTGGGCTTTTCAGCAATGACTAAGATCAATCTTCATCACCATCCGTTTCAGCATCCTCCGCAATCTGCGGCTCATCATCCTCGTTGATGTACGGCTCTTCCTCGTAGCCTTCATCATCAAAGAAGTCCATATCCTCATCCTTGGGCTTTCTGCCCTTGACGAACTTGATGTAGTAATAAGCTGCACCCGCAGCACCGGCAAGGGCAAAGATGACGAGGATCATGCCGATGTTGGATTTCTTTTCGGGTTTAGGGGCGGGAGCATCGGTTTCTGCATCCTTATCCGGCTCAGGTGTAACGGGGGCTGTGCCGGTGCATTCGCTCATGTTGGTCTTGCAGACCGGGCAGTCGGTGTTGACCTGACCGGCAGCGCATTTTTCCTTGCAGTTACAGGTAGTCAGAGCCGCCGCAGTATCATCATCCAGCAGCGCAAGCAGGTCGCTCTCATCGACCATGTTGAGGAAGTACGTCTGATACTGTTCCTCATCCTCGTTGATGGGCGCATCGTAGTCGATGACAATGAAGAAGGTGTTGCCGTTCTTCGTCTGGACAGTGATGAACTGCTTGTTGGTTGCCTTGTCATAGAGCAAGTCGCGGGTGTAGGCGTTGCCCTCATCGTCAATCGGCTCACCCTTCGGCTTTTCCGGCGTGGGAGTGACTGCGGGCTGCTGTTCGGGCTGAGTTGCCTCCGTAACGGGAAGGTTCTGCTCGGTATCATCGGCGTAGGCAAACGCCGTCACCGAGAAGCAGGACAGAACCATGACGCAGACCGCAAGGACGGTCAGAAAACGAAACTTCTTACGCATTGTCGATTACCTCCGTATTTTCAGCGGGCTTGGTGCCGCCCTTCATGGAAGACAGGAACGCCATGATCTGATCCTTGTCCATCACCATAGAGCGCACGGTATTGATGATTTCAAGGTTTTCCAGCTCTGTCTTCTTGTCGTACAGCTCCTTGAGCTGACCTTCGATTTCGGACTTCTTCTTTTCAGCCTTCTCAATGTCGGAGAGGACTTTCTGATACTTGGGATTCATGCAAAACTCCTTTCTTTTAATAGGCGGGTCTTCCGAAGGCGTAGAAATGCTGCTGCCAATAGGAAGAGTTGATGGATGTGTACTGAATGGGATCGCCGCAATGGATCATGACCCCATCACCAACATAGATGCCGACGTGAGACACACCGGGGGTGTCATACGTCCCGACGAAAAAGATAAGATCACCGGGCTGTGCATTCGCCTTTGAAACCGGCGTACAGACGTTGTAAAGACCCTGTGCGCCAAGTCGTCCGGTATTCACAAGTCCGCTATTCGTGAGAACATAGCTGACGAAGCCGGAGCAGTCAAAGGACGTGTCAGGATTGGAGCCGCCCCACACATACGGATAGCCGTCAATCACGCGAGTGCTCGAGGTGACGCGACAGGGAGCCGCCCCACACATACGGATAGCCGAGATACTTTTCCGCCTCGGTAATCAGCGTTGCAAACTTCTCGTCGTTCAGGTATTCCGGGTTGACATCGTAGTCGGCGGGAGGATTTGTGATGTACTTGTCCACATAGGGAGAATCACCGAACAGATCCTCGCGGTTGCCCAGCACCGACATATACGTTGCGTACATGGAAAGCTGTTCCTGAGACATGATGTAGACCGGGACATGGGAGAGATTGAAGTTTTCGAGCTTCACGTTGCAGATGTAGTAGTCATACGGGACGCGATAGGTTTCCGTGTGCGTGTTGCCGTCTGCATCCGTCCATGTGTCGGTCTCCGTGCGGTATCTGGTTTCGACGATGACCTCTTCGGTGAGGATGTACTGCTTCTCAAACAGCATTTGAAGCGTTCCCTGCACCTCATCCAGCGTGAACTCACCCTCATGGAGAGCCGAGAGGATGGAGATCAGCACATAGGGGTCATGCTTAATGTCATCCAGATCGAAGTGATACTCGTCATAGTCATGAGTGCTTTCATAGGTGTCGAGATAGCGTTGTAGTTCTTGTTCCATCCGGCAATACTGCGCCTCCGCGCCGAGCATCGCGTCATCCTCGCTGAGATAGGAGGATGCAATGATGGCAGAGCCGGTCTGCGAGAAGATTGAGGAACAAGAGCTGATTCCTGCGGCAAGAAAAATAAGAACGGCAAGCCCGACGCCAAGCCAGATAAAGACCTTCTTGTTCTTCTCAAAGAACTCCTTGATTTTGTCGGACGCCTTCTCGCCGAGCTTCTTGCCGGTATTTTTCGTGGCAGCTCCGGCAGTCTGAGAACCGGCATTCCGTGCAGCGGCATATTCCTTCTTGATGTTCTGCTTCTGGTAGTGCTTGTTCATGTTCTGCT